>Ga0209698_10000079_pt1 | contig 89067 bp, 66 predicted proteins | sample LitLauG_LLR_2012_FD_187203 | JGI IMG/M metagenome (GOLD analysis project Ga0209698, IMG submission 187203) | Freshwater sediment microbial communities from Pennsylvania, USA - Little Laurel Run_MetaG_LLR_2012 (SPAdes) (version 2) | ecosystem: Environmental > Aquatic > Freshwater > Creek >... | reverse complement strand
CCTCCAGAGTATTTTCAAGCCTCGGCGGTCTGATGCCATCTCGGCAGGCTTTCAAATTGCCACCGCCCAGGCGGCGATGGGACTTCCCCCTTGTTTCAGCAGGCTTGGTTGCTACCTTGCTGAAAGATGAATATGTCTCAAAAAGAGAGCGACTCACCCGCCGAGGACACGGAGAATCGCCCGACGGCCTTTCCAAGCATCGTGACCCTGGTTTCCGAGAGTTTTGGCATCAACCGGGCCGTCATTTTGGCGGGCGGCATCGTCCTCGCGCTTGGCCTGATCGGAATGCTGGTCTTGTTCCTTCATTCCGCGCCGCCCAGCACGATCACGATCACCAGCGGACCCGAAGGCAGCGTTTTTTACACGAACGCCTGCAAGTATGCGGACTTTCTACAACGCCGGGGCGTGAAGTTAAAAATCCTAACTTCGAACGGTTCCCTCGACAATCTGCAACGGCTCGAAGATGCGTCGGCGAACGTGGATTTGGGTTTTGTCCAGGGCGGAATTACCAACGGAAGCTCGGACAAGTTGGTGTCCCTCGGGAGTATTTCCTACCAACCTTTGCTGGTCTTCTATCGCGGCACCAACGTCGAAACACTGGCCAGCCTGGCGGGCCGGCGTCTGGCCATCGGCCCGGTGGGCAGCGGCACACGGACTTTGGTTCTGACCTTGCTCGCCGCCAATGGCATTAAGGAAGGCGAGGCGACGACTTTGCTGGATTGGGACGCAGAAGCCTCCGCCAAGGCGCTTTCCGAGGGGGCGGTGGATGCCGTGTTTTTAATGGGCGAGGACGCCTCGCCAGTTGTCATGCGGAAACTCCTGCTGTCGCCGGAGGTGCATCTTCTGAATTTTGTCCAGGCCGAGGCCTACACTCGGAGGTTCAGCTACCTGAGCGTGCTGAAGTTGCCGCAAGGCGGCATTGATTTTGGAAAAAACATCCCGGCGCGCGACGTGAATCTGATCGGTCCCACGGTCGAGTTGATCGCCCGGGAAAGTCTGCACCCGGCGCTGTCGGATCTGCTGCTGCAGGCGGCGCAGGAGGCGCATGGCCGGGCCACGCTGTTGCAGCACAAACGTGAGTTCCCGGCGCCGATTGAACATGATTTCCACCTCAGCAACGACGCCGTCCGTTTTTACAAATCCGGCGCCGGTTTTTTCTACCGCTACCTGCCGTTCTGGATGGCCAGTCTGACCAGCCGCATCCTGGTGGTGTTCGTGCCGACGATTGTGATTTTAATTCCAATCCTGCGCAGTCTGCCCCACCTCTACCGCTGGCGGAACCAGACGCGCATCTATCGCTGGTATCGCGCTTTGCTGGTTTTGGAGAAGGAATTGTTCAATGAACCGGACGGGGAGAAGCGGCAACGACTGCTTAAACGCCTGGACGCCATTCAAGCTGAAGTCACCAAGATGAAGGTGCCGGCGTTCCTGGCCGACCAATTCTATGGACTGCGCGGACACATTGATGTCGTGCGCCAGATGGCCGCGATCAAATTCCAAAGTGGCGTGGACATGCCGAATCGCGTCGGAAAACATTGAGCTTTCGGCCAACTCGAATTTGACCGTCGCAGACCTGGCGGGGCGAAAATTCTGTGTTTGGAAATTTCGCCTGCTGAATCCCTCGATCTGGCAGGGAACACGTTCCAGCGTTTCCCCGATAGCAGGCTGACAACGGGCCGGCGTCGGCCGGGAACGAGCAATTGTGAATTCTCCCCGGTTTCAGCGGAATGGAAAGTTGCGGCCGCCTGACCAACTTCGCCCAACAAAATCGCGTGCATTGGTCCGGCTCCCCCGTTATGCTGGGCCGGTAATGCAGCCACTTGTTTCGACTAAAGACCCGGCCGCGGTGCGACAAGAAATCCAGTCCGTCTATCAGCACTTGTTTCCCCGAGGGGATGTGGCGTTTGTGGGGCGGGCTTTCGGCTGGGCGAAGGATTGTTTCACCGGCCAGCATCCCGGATACGAACCGGTGGATGCGGCTTATCACGACTTTGAACACACGCTCCAAGGCGCATTGTGCATGATGGAATTGTTGCGCGGCCGGCAGGAGGCTGGCGCACCCCCGCTCATCGCAGAAAGACCGTTTCAACTCGGTCTGCTCGCCATCCTGCTTCATGACACCGGATACTTGAAAAAACGCGGCGACACCGCCGGCACCGGCGCCAAATATACCATTACCCACGTCGAACGCAGCGCCGCCTTCGCCGCGGAATTCCTCGGGGCCAAAGGCTGTTTGCCGGCCGAAATCCTGGCCGTGCAAAACATGATTCATTGCACCGGCGTGGATGCCGAACTGCACAAAATCCATTTTCAAAACGAAATCGAGCGCGTGCTCGGCCACGCACTGGGGACGGCGGATTTGCTCGGGCAGATGGCTGCGGCCGATTATGTGGAAAAGCTGCCGGTCTTGTACGCGGAGTTCGCCGAGGCGGCGCGCTTCAGCAAGGACCCCACGCATTTTGTCTCCATGTATTCCAGCGCGGACCAGTTGCTCCGGATGACCCCTGGATTTTGGGACGGCTATGTCCTGCCGAAGCTGGAGCGCGATTTCGGCGGACTGTACCGGTTCCTCAACGATCCGTACCCCGACGGCCCCAACTCCTACCTCGCCCGCATCGAAGCGAACATGCTGCGCCTGCGCCAGCGATTAACCGCACCGGATTGATGATGAACTGGTGGGATTGGATCGTTCCGTTCATGGTTGTCCCGATCCAAAGCAAGTCAGTTTGCAGCAACACAAAAGGGTGGCAATGGGGCGAGGGTGGAGAGATTTTTTAGCGTGTCGCGCGTCCAAATTCGGATGCCGCGCTGGATTTAGCTGAACAGCCCGTCGAATCAGACGTCAAACAACCGTGAGTCCCTACAATGAGATTTATGGCGCCTTGCTCTGGTTGTGCGCAATGTTGTGGTGCGGGCGGATGGTGGCTGCGGTTCCCGCCGAGGTTTTGTTCATCAACTCCATTTCTGTCGTGGAAACCCACTTGGATTTTGTCGCGACCTTTCCGCCCGGCGTGGCTCACGCGGCCTTGGAGATTCGGCCGACGCTGGCGGATGAGTGGCAATCCGCCGCCTTGGTGAACGTCCCGGCTGAGGGCGGCGCAATGGAGTTCACCATTCCCAAACCCGCGCTGCATGCGGCGTTCTTTCGCTTGAACGCCTCGATGCTCGTCCGGAACGGCTTGGCGACCAACAATCCCGCACAGACCCCGACTATGACCACGAACCGGGTTTCCGCCGAGTTGCAATTCGTGGCGGTGCCGCCGCTGGGGCCGGACTCGACGAACCTCAGAGAAGCGGTGTTCCATTTCAAGGGCCTGGTTGACGGCTCGGACCGGATCACGATCATGCGGCAGGGGGCGCTGTGGGAGCATGTGAATTGGGGCTGGCCGGCGGGTCCGGTCACGGTGAACAATTCACACTGGAATCCCTCCGAAAGGAATTTCATCACCGCGACCGGCGCGGTCCTGTTCCTGCCGGAAAAATATTCGCTGCTTTCGCCGAGTCTGGAACTCATCGCCGGACGCGATGTCGTGGCGCTGGAACGGACCAACGACGCCTTGATCGTTTATCTGGACGATACGCCGCCCGGTGCCGGCGCTTACGAATTCAAAATCCATTTCCCCCAAGTTGTGCCGACGCCACAGCAGCACCGTTCCTCCACTCCCGCCAACTTAAAGATCAGCGCGGTAATTGATGGGAGCGATCTCTTGAAAATTACCGCCCGCGAAGCCGCCTGGAGACATCGGGCATGGTACTCTCCGGCAGGGGTCAGGCTGAACGAAGTCACCTGGAATGTCTGCCAGGCAAACGTCTTGGAGAATTCCGAAACCAACCGCTTCCTGCCCGTGGGCGTGGATTTGTCGACCGCCAAAATCGTAAAGCGCAAGGGGCGCGATCTGGTCACGATGTGGGCTGATCCAGATGCGGTGTGGATCAATTTCGCCGACAACCCCAACGGTGCGGATGCTTACGAACTGGAGCTTTCCTTCGGGCAGTAAGCATTCGGTGGAACTGCAAGGTTGAACGCGGCGAAACGGGAAGGGATTCGCAATGCTCGCGCCGGCACGATAATTTTTCTTTGCGCCAGCCCGTCCGTGCCTGAAATTCTCCGCGTGCAAAAACTCGGAAAAAATCACGGCGCCTACTGTGGCGAAACGATCGACCTCCGCGCCGTGCTGCGCGAGATCGAACTCGCCGCGTCCCGCCACGGTTGGCAATCGGAGGCTTTTTACGAAACTGACGTGATCAAACTGCCCGCGTTGCGCCGGTCCGCGCTGGTCCCCCCGCGAACCTTACGCATTTACATCAGCGCCGGCATTCATGGCGACGAACCCGCCGGACCGCTCGCGGTGTTGAAACTGATCCAGGACAACCGCTGGCCGGAGAATGCGGAGCTTTTTCTGGTGCCCTGTTTAAATCCGGCTGGCTTTGCCTTGAACCGGCGTGAGAACGCAGCCGGGATCGATCTCAATCGAGATTATCGCCTGCCGAAATCTGAGGAGGTCCGTGCGCACATCACCTGGCTGGAGAGTCAGCCACAGTTTGATCGGTACCTCTGTCTTCACGAGGATTGGGAAGCGCACGGCTTTTATCTCTACGAGCAGAATCCGGATCAAAAGCAGCCGCTGGCCGAACAAATTATCAAAGCTGTCCAACAAGTTTGCCCGATTGACCTATCGGAAGAGATCGAAGGTCGCGTCGCGCGGTCCGGAATCATCCGGCCGGTGATCCAGCCGCACGAACGCCCGGACTGGCCGGAGGCGTTTTACCTGATCACACACAAGTCGCGGCAGGGATGCACGCTTGAAGCGCCGTCGGATTTTCCGTTGATCACACGCGTCAACGCCCTGGCCGCAGCCGTGAATGCGGCGCTGACCTCGCGGTCCTAGCGCATTTTGGCGTCGCGTTTCCGCAGCCACTCCGCACCCAGGTCGGTAAGGGTCTTGGCCTTGAGCACCCGTTCGGCCAGCGGGAACACGATGCGCTCCTCTTTGTCAAAGTGTTTGCGGCACGCAGCGATGGCGCCGAGGAGGATTTTTTTGGCTTCGCGCAGCGTCCGGGCCTTGTGAACCTTGGCCAGAGTCTCCTCGATGTGTTTGTGTTCGGCGTGGAAGGTTTCGTTCTGGCCGATCTGCTCGAAGCAATGCTCCAGCGGCTCGATGAAAAGGTTGTCTTCGGTCTGGGAGTGCGGTTCGTGCAGTTTTTCTACGACGGCCGCGAGCGTTTTCACCTCGGCCAGCGTCCGGAGCCGCGGCGCCACCGCCTCGATGTGATCAAACAAGTTGTGGAACACCGCATGTTCCGCCATCAGGATTTCCGTGATTTTCATGGTGCAATGTTGACCCCAAGCAGATAACTCTTTGCCGCGGATTCCGCCAGCCGTTTTTTTGGCTTTCTCCGATCGGGAGCGTTGGCCGACCGGCAAAACTGCGCGCACGTTTGAATTTTCGCAAAAACGAGTGCGGCGGTGTGGTGCAGATTTTCGGGCTTTTTTGGCAAAACTAATAATAGGAATAAGATAGCAATGGTGACATACAACGATTTTGCAAGTGTTTGAAGTGGTTTGATTTAAGTTTGTTCATTGGGAAAAAGATGGAGCCAGCTGTCAGGATTGAACTGACGACCCGCAGTTTACAAAACTGCTGCTCTACCACTGAGCTAAGCTGGCCACCGCCTGCAAATTATCCCGCCAATAGGAATGAAGTCAAGCTGGGCAGGGATTCAAGCAATCGTGCTTCGAGGTGTTTCGAAGCAGATCCTTGCTGCGCCGAGGACCATAGAAGGGGCTTGGCAAAAAACCAATTAAACAGTGCATTAAGTCGGGAATTTGCCCGAATGATGCCCCCATATTTTTGTGATTCCACCAGGCGCCCAACTCCTGAACCCCATCCGCACGTCAGTTTACGAACGTGGTTTCATTGGCTTCGAGCAGGGCCTGGGCGTATTCCTCCCACGGCGTGAGCGGCGCGGGTTTGCGCGGATTGCTGCTGACCCGATTGCGCGCAGCGGCCTTTTGAAGTTGCTGGGGACGACGTTTTCGTCCTTCCTCCGTGACCGTGCTTGGAGCCGGCACCGGCGTCATGGCCGTGGTGGCGGCCGGTAACTGTTCGACAAATTCCACGGCCAATTGCGTTTCCTCCGGTCGTGGCAGTCTTTGGTAGATGCGTTCGTAAAGAAACTTTGTGCGGGACTCGTCGTTGGTGAGCGTTTTAAAATCCGGCAACGCCACCAGCTTCCGGGCCTGCTCGATCACCAGCGGACTATTCATGAAAAACAGCGCCTGCTGGGGAACGATGGTGTCGTGGCGCTTGCCGTTGGGCATGTCGGGGTTGGCAAAATCAAAATTCACCATCACGTCGTCAATATCCGAGCGATCCACCAGACCGTAAATCGTTCGGCGCGTGGAATTGGGTTGTTTGCCAAAGTCCACCGGCCGGCCGTACATTGTGCGGTCGAGCGTTCCGCCAATGGCCAGCAGCGAATCGCGGATCGCTTCGAACTCCAGGCGCCGGACATTGGCGCGCCAGCACAGCCGGTTGTACGGGTCAACTTCCGCGTAACGCGGATTATCCGCGCTGCTTTCCTGGTACACGCTCGATAGCAGGATGAGCCGGTGAATTTTCTTCAGACTCCAGCCTCCTTCCACAAAGCGCGCCGCCAGATAATCCAGCAACTCCGGATGGCTCGGCGGCTCCGCGCGTGTGCCAAAATCGTCGGGCGTGGTGACAATGCCCTCGCCGAAATGGTGCTGCCAGAGCCGGTTGACGAGCACGCGCGGGGTGAGCGGATTGCCCGGGCTGACAATGGCGTGGGCGAGTTGCAAACGCCCGCTTCCGTTGGTGAACGCGGGTCGGACGGGCCCCGAAAGGAGTTCCAGGAAATGCCGCGGCACCACCGGACCCTTGTTGCCCGCCTCGCCACGGATCAGCACCGGCGAATCATGGGGTTTGGGCGCATCCAGCAGCACCATCGCGCGCATCGGCGCACCCGGGTGCGTCATCTCCAGCCGGGCAACCGCGACGGCGTTGTCGCGCGTCTCCTTTTGGTTTTTCTTGATGCCTTCCCGGTCCCGCGCTTTGCGCAACTGATTGGCCTGCGCCTGGAGGGCCGCTTTTTCCGCTTCAAGTTTCTCCCGCTGCCGGAAGTAATCGTCGTACTCCGGCGTCACCTTGAGTTTTTCAACCACCGGCTCGATGCTCGGCTCGACGCTGCTGGCGAATATGCCGTGCAGCGAGTAGTAATCCTTTGTGGGAATCGGATCGAACTTGTGATCGTGGCACCGCGCGCAGGACACCGTCAGTCCGAGAAACGCCTTCGTCGTGACATCAATCCGGTCGTTGATGATGTCGTTCTGCATGTCCATGAAACGTTCGCCGACGGTGAGAAAACCGAGCGCGGTGAGGTTGGTGGGATTTTTGGCCGTGGCTGGCAGTTTGTCCGCCGCAAGCTGCTCAATGATGAACTGATTATACGGCTTGTCGCTGTTGAAACTGCGGATGACATAATCGCGGTAGGTCCAGGCGTAGGGCGAATGGCCGTCCTCGCGCTGGCGGCGCACCATGCCCTTGGTGTCGCTGTAGCGCGCCACGTCCAGCCAGTGCCGTGCCCAGCGTTCGCCGTATTGCGGAGACGCCAGCAAACGATCCACCACTTTCGCAAACGCGTCCGGCGAATCATCCTGCACGAAATTCTGAACCTCCTCCGGCGAGGGCGGCAACCCCGTCAAATCAAAACTGGCGCGGCGGATCAACGTGCGGCGGTCCGCCGGCGGGTTGGGTTTGAGCCCTTTGGCTTCGAGCTTGGATAAAATGAAATTGTCCACTGGCGTCTGGCACCAAGCCGCATCTTTCACCTCCGGAACTTCCGGTTTCACCAGCGGCTGCCAGGCCCAGTGGCCCTTGGCGGTGTCCACCCATTTCTTCTGATCCGCCGTGGCGATGCGCGGATCGGGCGCGCCCATTTTCACCCAGGTTTCCAGCGCGGCAATTTGCTCGTCCGAAAGCCGGTTGCCTTTCGGCGGCATTTGCAGGTCAGGGTCGTCGCCCCGCACCGCCTTGATGAGCAGACTTTTTTCGGCATTGCCGGGCACGATGGCCGGGCCGGTGTCGCCGCCCTTGAGCAGGCCATTGCGCGTGTCGAGCAACAGTCCGCCCTTGATCTTCTCGGCGCGCGGGCTGTGGCATTTGTAGCAATTGTCCGCCAGCACCGGACGAATTTTGGTTTCAAAGAACTGCAACTGTTGCGGGGTTAACTCTTCCGCCAGGCCGAAGGCCGGCGCTGCAATTAAACCTCCCAGCACCAGCAGCCAAGCGCCGGAAACAAATTTCTTTTCCGAGGCCCAAGCGGCCCGCGAGCAAATGATTCTCCGCCGCCTCGGGCCTGGCATTTCCGGCGGACTTGTCAGCTTCAGTTTGGTTGCCTTCATCACGACATGATTGCTTTGATCACGTTGCCTTCCACGTCCGTCAGCCGGAAATCGCGGCCGTTGTACCGGTAGGTCAGTTTTGTGTGATCAAAGCCCAGCAGCGCGAGAATCGTGGCGTGGAGATCATGTATGTGAACCTTGTTTTCCACCGCTGCCACGCCGAATTCATCCGTCGCCCCATAGACCATCCCGCGCTTCACTCCCGCGCCGGCCAGCAGGGTGGTGAACGCCTTCGCATTGTGGTCGCGGCCGGGATTGTCGCCGCCGTTGTTGTCGCGCACCGGTTTGCGGCCGAATTCCCCGCCCCAGATGATCAAGGTGGAGTCGAACAGATTGCGCTGTTTCAAATCCGTGATGAACGCCGCCAGCGGCTGGTCAATTTCCTTGGCGCGCTCGGGCAGCCGGTCCGCGATGTCTTGGTGATGATCCCAGCCGCCCGCCCAGACCTGGACGAAACGCACTCCGCGTTCGATCAGGCGGCGCGCGATCAGCAACTGGTTGCCCTGGCCGCTCCGCCCGTAAAGCTCGCGCATCGCGGCCGGTTCCTTGCCCAGGTCGAATGCGTCCGTGGCTTCGGTCTGCATTTTGAACGCCAATTCGTACGCCTGCAGCCGCGCCTCGAGAGACGCCTCTTTCTGGAGATTCTGGGCGTGCAGTTCGTTCAGTTTGTGAACCAGGTCGAGCTGGCGGCGTTGTTCTTCCAGCGGAGTGTACTTGTTGCGAATGTTTTCAATCAGTTGGTCCACTGAGGTCAGTTTGGTGTTGATGCTCACGCCCTGGTAGAGGCCGGGAAGAAAGGCGGACTGCCAGTTGGAGCTCCCGCCCGGCGGCACGCCGCCCGGCCGCAACGAAACGTAGCCCGGCATGTTCTGGTTTTCCGTGCCGAGCCCATACATCACCCATGAGCCGAGGCTTGGCCGGACGAACCGCGTCGATCCGGTGTTCATGAACACCGTCGCGACTTCGTGAGCCGGAATATCGGTGTAACATGACCGCACCAGGCAGAGGTCATCCGCCAGTTCGCCGAGCTTGGGAAAAACTTCGCTTACCTCGATGCCCGACGCGCCCTTTTTTTCAAATTTGAACGGCGAAGCCATCGCGATGCCGTTGATGTTCGGGATCGGTTTGCCGTCGTATTGCGCCAGCGCCGGTTTCGGATCCCAGGTGTCCACGTGCGAGGGCGCGCCTTGGGCGAAGATGTGGACGACGTGTTTGGCCTTCGCCGGAAAGTGCGGGGACTTCGGCAGCAGCGATGCCGTCTCCATGGCCGAGGCGGTCGAGGAGAGAAAACCTTCACCCAGCAGCGCCGCCAGGCTCAACGCGCCAAAGCCCATGCCGGCGCGGTTCAAAAATTGACGCCGTGTCAGGAAATGATCCTGGAGGCGGGGGGCGTGTTCCTGCGCGAACTTGTCGTTGTCGTCCATAAGTCAGGCAATATACTCACTTTGACGGTGAATTCGAACCGTAGGTTTCGTTAATTCTGCACTTTAGATGCCAAAATATGTCCGGATCCAGAGAATTTAAATGTGAATGCCGGCATTGCCGGGGGCATCTCGCCTTCCCGGCGGAGGCCGCCGGAGCGACCATTGAGTGCCCCCATTGCGGCAAACAAACCGAACTTGCCGTGCCGCCGCCCGCACCGGCTCCCCGCCGCAGGACTGCGGTCTGGCTCGCGGTTGCCGCGTGCCTCCTCGTGGCTGGCGGACTGGGGCGGTTCTGCTGGAGCCGGCACTTGGCGCAGTTGGCGGAACGGCGACACCAGGATGAAGCCACCGCCCAAGTCGTGGCTCGGGAGGCGGCCCGGCTCGAAGCCCGGGCAAACGACCCCTTTGCGAAAGCCGGATTTGGGGTCTCGCCCCTCCAGATTCAGAAGGACGACGGCAGTTCAATCCTCCATGTGGTCGGCACGGTGACCAACGAAACCGATCGTCGCCGGTTTGGCGTGAAAATCCAACTCGACCTTTTTGACAGCGCGGATCAGAAAATTGGCGCGGCGAATGATTACCAGGCGACCGTCGAACCCGGCGGGCAGTGGCAGTTCAAAGCGCTGGTGGTCAATTCAAAAGCCGTCGCGGCCAAGGCGGTGGCGATTGAGGAGGCTCCTTAATCCGCGGAAACCAAGCTCCATCGCCGGCCCCGCCGGCCCCGCCCGGTTCCTGCGCTGCGGGTTGAAGGGCAAAGTTTGGAGCTTGGAGCTTGGGATGTGGAACTTTAGTCTGGCCGCATGTCGCGCGATTACGTGTTGCAGCCGTTCCGGCCCGCAATTCATCTGCAGATCAATTACGCCGCCGAGTTGAACGAGCAGCAACTCGCCGCCGTGACCGCCCCGCCGGGGCCGGCGCTGGTGATCGCGGGCGCGGGTTCGGGCAAAACCCGCACGCTGACCTACCGCGTCGCGTACCTGCTGGAGCAGGGGATACCCCCCGACCGGATCCTGCTGCTCACCTTCACAAACAAAGCCGCGCGCGAAATGATGCGGCGCGTCACGGATTTGCTCGGCCAGGAATTGCGCGAGCTGTGGGGCGGCACATTTCATTCCATCGGCAACCGGATTTTGCGGCTGCACGCGGAGCGGCTCGGGAACGAACGCGATTTCACCATCCTGGACCGCGAGGACGCCAAGCATCTGGTCGCGACCTGTCTGGCCGAGGCGCAGATTGACGTGAAGGCGACGCGCTTTCCGAAGGCGGAGGTGCTCGGCGACATTTTCTCGATGGCGTGCAACACCGAGAAATCCGTCGCGGAAATTCTGGGCACCGAATACGGCTACTTCGCCGAACTGGCGCCGAAGATCGAGGACATGGCGAAACGCTACGTGGCCCGCAAGCGCTCCACCAACGCGATGGATTTCGACGATCTGCTCGCGCTCTGGCTGAAACTTTTGCGCGACCATGAAGAAGTGCGCGAGCAATACCAGCGGCGTTTCCAGTTCATCCTGGTGGACGAATACCAGGACACGAACAAGTTGCAGAGCGATCTGATCGATCTCCTCGCGGCCCGCAATAAAAACCTCATGGTCGTCGGCGACGACGCGCAGAGCATCTACGCCTGGCGCGGGGCGAACTACGCGAACATCCTGAAATTTCCCGAGCGCTATCCCGGCGCGAAGGTCTATAAAATCGAGACGAACTACCGCAGCACGCCGGAAATTCTCGGCGTGGCCAACGCCGCCATCGCCGCGAACCTCAACCAGTTCGCCAAGCAGCTCGCGCCGGCGCGGCGTTCTGGCACCAAGCCGGTGCTGGTGACGTGCCACGATTCCGCCGAGCAGGCGTCGTTTATCGCCCAGCGCGTGCTGGAGCTGCGCGAGGAAGGCGGCGACCTCAACCAGATGGCGGTGCTTTACCGCTCGCATTTTCACGCGCTGGAATTGCAGCTCGAATTGGTGCGGCGCAACATCCCGTTCAGCATCACCAGCGGCATCCGTTTTTTTGAACAGGTGCACGTCAAGGACGTGGCGGCGTTTCTCAAACTGGTGACTAATCCGCGCGACGAGCTTTCCTTCAAGCGCCTGGTCCAACTTCTACCCGGCATCGGCGGGAAAGGTGCGGACAAATTGTGGCAAAAATTTTCCGGGCACATGGCAGAAGGCAGTCCGCAGGGAGCAGACCAAGTTGCCGCCGCCGCGCCTTCCGAACTTCCACCTCCCAACTCCCATCCTCTCGCCGCCGCGCTTCAAAAATGTTCGCCGGTGGTGCCGAAAAAAGCCGCCGTCGCTTGGGCGCAATTCGCCGCGACGATTTCGCAACTTGAAGTCGCGGACACGCGGGCGAACGCCTCCAAAATGATCGGCCTCGTCGTGGAAGCCGGCTACGAGGATCATCTGAAGGAAAATTTCGCGAACTACCGCTCGCGGCTGGAGGATTTGGAACAGCTCGCGGCGTTCGCGCAGCAGTTTGCCTCGGTGGAGGAATTCCTCTCGCAACTGGCGCTGCTCACCAACGTCGAGGCCGAGGACCAGCAGGCCGGCAGCCGCGACGACGAGCAGCTCCGGCTCTCCACGATTCACCAGGCCAAGGGTCTCGAATTCGACGTGGTGTTCGTGCTCATGCTCTGCGATGGTTTGTTTCCCTCGGCGCGCTCGCTGGAATCCGCCGACGGCGAGGAGGAGGAACGGCGGCTGTTTTACGTTTCGATCACGCGGGCGAAAAACGAGTTATACCTGAGTTACCCGCTGATCCGCGCGACGCCCGGCAACGCCGGCGATTTCATGCAACAGCCCTCGCGGTTTCTTGCAGAAATCCCCAAGGAACTAATCGAGGAGTGGAACCTGCGAAGGTATTGATCCGGCAGGGTTCCAAAGAACAGGGCTTTGAGTCTCTCATTTACTTAGACTGACGCCTCTCCGCGTGCAATCTTCTGCACTTTTTCCCAATCAATAACTCTGGCGTAAAACGGCCATATTATCCGCTGCCTGCGAATCCAAACACTATCGCGGGAGAAAATACCAGCTACCATACCGACCACCAGACCACAAAATCCCCATGCTTGCGCAAATGTCCCTAGCCCCAAAAGAAACAAAACGCCCACGATAAAAACCACCCAACGCCACCCATGAACTCGAAGATGTTGCCAGCGGGTCCGACCACCATGCTGCCGCATCTCCAACACGAAATCTGCAAGCTCCACATCAGTGTAATCTTTCATAAAGTGTGAGTCGGCTTTAAAGTGTGAGTCGGTCTAATAGATATAAATATTCTACCGCGCGTTTTGCCAACTTTTCTTTATCATGCCTTTGACTATGCGCCGGGCAAGGACTTTTCCACGGAAATTGGCGGGGAAAACCGGTTCTGGACGAAGCCGGCATCACCGCCGTTCACGAAAAGTGCCGGTTTGTGTTACTGGTTTCCCAACCTGCCGTGTCGCCGACTTCCCAGTCTGCGGGGCGTGCGTCGCGCGGCCCAGCGCGGTTGGCAACCCGCGACGCGGCCGACTTGGAAGTCCGCGCTACCGCGGTCCCGCGAATCCGGGAACCTCGGTCCAAGACGCAGATCTTTTCTGAATGATGCTCGCGAAATTGTAAGCCGCCGAGTGCCGGGCGAGGATGGCCCACGGCGCGGGCCGTGGGAACAGGTTCAAAACAGCAAGGCTCCGGCGGGGGCGGCGGAAAACAGGCCGCCGTTTTCTCCTTTGCCCCTGCCGGCGCGGGGCGCAAGGTTTTGGAAAAATGCTCGCCCTGGCCGGCACGCACGACCATAATTTGCGCCTTGATGCTTGCGTTTTTTCGCCGACTTTGGACGTTTGTCCGGCCCTACCAGTTCCGGCTGTTTCTGGGGCTGGGCTTCGGCCTTTTGTATGGCGTGGCCAACGGCGCGCTGGGACTCGTGGTCAAATGTGTCCCGGACCTCATTTTCAAAGGCTCGGTGGATCTGTCGCTGGGCAAAAAACTGGCCAACCTGCCGCACTTTTTGCAGCCGCTCGCCGCGCACTTGACCCACTGGCTGCCGGAAACTTTCACCGCTCCCGCGACGAAGTCCGGCATGGTGCTGCTGATTGCCTGCCTGCCCGCGCTGATGCTGCTGCGCGTGCTGTGCGGTTACTTGAACATTTACCTGACGAACTGGGCGGCGGCGCGCGCGGTGGCGGATTTGCGCACCAAACTGTTTGCGCATTTGCAGGATTTGCCGCTCTCCTTTTTCAGCCACGCCAGCACCGGCGACCTGATCTCGCGCATCACCAGTGACACGCAGACACTTTACGGCATCATCGGCGGCGCACTTTCTTCGATGGTGCGCGATCCGGTCACGGTCGTCTCCTCGCTGGCGGTGCTGCTGCTGATCCAGCCGCGCCTGACGCTGATTGCCGTCGTCGCGCTGCCGGTGTGCATCATCCCCATCGCGGTGTATGGAAAAAAAGTTCGCAAATCCGCGCGCGCCATCCAGTCGCACACGGCCGAGCTCGCCAAGCTCATGCACGAGTCGTTCACCGGCAACCGCATCATCAAGGCCTACAACCTGGAATCCGCCGTGCTGGAGCAGTTCCGGCAAACCACGGCCAAATACCTCAGCCAGACCATGCGCGTGCTGCGCGCCAATGAAATCCCCAGCCAGTTGATGGAATTTCTGGCGGCGGTCGGCATCGCGCTGGTGCTGGTGTATTTGGTCTTCCAGGAGGAATTGCCGACGCAGGGGGATTTTCTCGCGTTCATGGCGAGCTTCGCCGTCATGTATCCAGCGTTCAAAAATCTGACGCGATTGCACAATCAGTTGCACCAAGCTGAAGCCGCCAGCCAGCGCGTCTTTGAAATGTTGGAAACGAAGAGCGATCTGCTCGATCCGCCGAATCCGGTCCCGCTCCAGGCCGCCGGCGCGGATTTGCACTTTGAGAATATTGATTTTGCCTACGGCGAAAAGCCGGTGCTGCGCGGCATCAACCTGACCGTCAAAGCCGGCCAGTTGGTCGCGCTGGTCGGCGGCAGCGGGTCTGGCAAGACGACGCTCGTCAACCTCCTGCCGCGATTTTTCGATCCGCAACACGGCACGGTGCGGATTGGCCGGACGGATATTCGGCAGGTCGGCATCAAAGATTTGCGGCGGCAAATCGCGCTGGTCACGCAGGAAACGATTTTGTTCCACGACACCATCCGGAGAAACATCGCGCTGGGCCGGCCGGATGCGACCGAAGCTGAAATTCAAGCTGCGGCCCGCGCCGCCAGCGCCCACGAGTTCATCGCGCAAAAACCCGCCGGCTACGACGATGTCGTCGGCGAAAAAGGTGCGCAGCTTTCCGGCGGCCAGCGCCAGCGCATTTCCATTGCCCGCGCCATTTTGAAGAATGCGCCGATTTTGATTTTGGACGAGGCGACCAACGCGCTCGACGCGGAATCCGAGCGCCTGGTGCAGGCGGAGTTGGAAAAACTCATGCTCGGCCGCACCACGCTCTGCATTGCGCACCGGCTGTCCACGATCCAAAAGGCGGATCTGATCGTCGTGCTGGATCAGGGGCGAATCGTTGAAACCGGAAAGCACGCCGAACTGCTCCAGCGCGGCGGTTTGTATCAGAAACTTCACGCGTTGCAGTTCCAAAGTTGAACATGCCCACGGACCCGCCGCAGAAAATCCTGGCGATTCAATTCCGGTATTTTGGCGACCTGGTGCTGGCCACACCGGCGCTGCGCGCGATCCGCGAACATTGGCCGGCGTGCGAACTGCACCTGCTCGTGCCGGCGGAAACCACGCCGCTGGTGGAACGCCTGCCGTGCCTGACCAAAGTCTGGCCGCTGCCGCGCCAGCGGGGCCGCGCGCAAATCACGGCAAGCTGGCCGCTGATTCGCGCCTTGCGTGCCGAGCGGTTCGACCGGTCCGTGGATTTCGGCGGCAACGACCGCGGCGCGATTTTGAGCCGGCTGTGCGGCGCACGCGAACGGCTCGCCCCATTTTTTTCGGGCGGTTTTTTCGGACGCCGGTTTTGCTACACGCGGCTCGTCGCGCCCGCGCCGCGCGACCGGCACGAAACCTTGCGTTCGCTCCACATTCTCTCCGCGTGGGGCGTGGGCTCGCCGCGCTCGCTGGAAACCGAAATTCATGCCGATCCCGCGCTGGACGGTTTGGCGGCGTCACTGCTGCCGGAACCAAAAATTCTCTGCCACCTCGCGACCAGCCAGCCCAAAAAGGAATGGCCGCTGACGAACTGGGCGGCGCTGCACCGATTGGCGGCGCGTGCAGGCCTGCCGCTGGTGTTCAGCACCGGCACCGGCGCGCGCGAGGAGGCGTTGCTGGCGGAGTTTAAAAAACTCGCGCCCGACGCGGCGGTGTTGCCGCCGGTGTCCGCGCTGGCGAACTACCTCGCGCTGCTCCGGCGCGCGCGGATTTTTGTGTCCGGCGACACCGGGCCGCTGCATTTCGCGGCGGGCGTGGGCGTGCCGACGCTGGCGCTTTTCGGCGCGACCCCGCCAGAACTTTGGGCGCCGCTCGGGCCACGCCACAGGCTGCTGGTCGGCTCGCCGTGTTCGTGCAGCGGCAACGTGGGCGTCTGCCGGAGTGCGACTCCTTGTCTGGCTGCGATTTCACCCGCGGCGGTGCTGACACAACTGCTCGGCATGGTCGAAGCGCGAAGCTGATTCGCCGGCATTTGCGGTCACCGGCGTGCAAAGCCAAGGAAACCAAAGAAATTGGCAAGAAATGTCTTGGCAGGATTGCGGCCATTCCGCACTCTGCGCTGGCTTATGCGAAACAAAATTCCTCTGTTTTGGCTGGCCGTTCTGGCCCTCATCCTCTCCTCCACCACTGGCGTTTACGCCAGCGAAGCCGACATTCACATCCCGGATTTGAGCGCCGTAAAATTCGCCAACCTCGGCGGCGTCAGCGGTCACACGCTGATGATGCTGGGCATTGCGGTCTGCGCCATCGGGGCGTTGTTTGGCATCGTGCAATACCTCCAAACCAAGTCACTGCCCGTTCATGAGAGTATGGCCAAGGTTTCCCACAGCATTTATGAGACCTGCAAAACCTATTTGCTCACGCAGGGAAAATTGCTCGCCATCCTCTGGACGCTCATCGCGGTCTGCATGATCGCCTATTTCGGATTCCTGCAGCACAACAACGCAAGCCATGTGCTCGTCATCCTGTTGGCATCGGTTCTCGGCATTCTCGGCAGCTACGGCGTGGCGTGGTTCGGCATCCGCATCAACACCATTTCCAACTCCCGCACCGCCTTCTCCGCGCTCAAGGGTAACGCCTTCGCCACGCTCTGCATCCCTCTCCGCTCCGGCATGAGCATCGGCCTGCTGCTCGTCGCGGTGGAATTGTTCTTCATGATCTGCATTCTGATGTTCCTGCCGCGCGAACTCGTCGGCCCGTGCTTCATCGGCTTTGCCATCGGCGAATCGCTTGGCGCCTCGGTGCTCCGCATTTGCGGCGGTATTTTCACCAAGATCGCCGACATCGGCTCCGACCTGATGAAGATTGTCTTCAAACTGCCGGAAGATGATCCGAAGAATCCCGGCGTCATCGCGGACTGCACCGGCGACAACGCGGGCGACTCCGTCGGCCCGACGGCGGACGGCTTTGAAACCTACGGCGTGACCGGTGTGGCGCTGATTGCTTTCCTCGCCCTCGCCTTGGCCAAAAGCCCCGAAGTTTGCGCCACGCTGATCATCTGGCTGTTCGTCATGCGCGCGTTGATGATTGTGACCTCGCTGGCGTCCTACTTCGCGAATGAAATCATCAGCAAGGCGCTTTACGGCGGCAAAAAGGATTTCGACTTTGAAGCCCCGCTGACGCATCTGGTCTGGATCACCTCGGCGGTTTCCATCGCCATCACTTTCGTCGCCAGCAAACTGCTGCTGGGCGATTTCACCATGGACGGCACCGCTCAACCCGCCCTCTGGTGGGTTTTGTCGGCCATCATCAGTTGCGGCACGGTGGCAGGCGCGCTGATTCCTGAATTCACCAAAATATTCGTCAGCACCAACTCCAAGCACGTCAAGGAAGTGACCAACTGCTCGAAGCACGGCGGGGCGTCGCTGAACATTCTTTCTGGCTTCGTGGCCGGCAACTTCTCGGCCTTCTGGATGGGGCTCATCATCATGTTTCTCATGTTCGTTGCGTGGCAGTTTTCCACCAATCCCGGGCTGATGGCCATCATGCCGGCGCAGTTCGCCTTCGCCGCGCCGATCTTTGCGTTCGGCCTCGTGGCGTTCGGCTTCCTCGGCATGGGGCCGGTGACGATTGCCGTGGACAGCTACGGCCCGGTCACGGACAACGCCCAATCCGTCTATGAATTGAGCCAGATTGAAGGCCACAGCGCCGACGACAAGAAGCGCGCAGCGGGCCAAATCCAGCGCGACTTCGGTTTCGAACCCGACTTTGAGAATGCCAAGTATCAACTCGAAAAAGGCGACGGCGCGGGCAACACCTTCAAGGCCACCGCCAAGCCTGTGCTCATCGGCACGGCCGTTGTCGGCGCGACCACGATGGTGTTCGGCATCATCATGCTCCTCGAAAACATGTTCGGCGGCGTGGTGGCCAAGCTCTCCATCGTGCAGCCGGAAATCATTCTCGGCATCGTCATGGGCGGCTCGGTGATCTACTGGTTCACCGGCGCGTCCTGCCAGGCGGTTGTGACCGGCGCGTATCGTGCGGTGGTTTACATCAAGGAGAACATGAAGCTCGACTCCACCACCGCCTCGGAGAAGGACTCGAAAGAAGTCGTCCGCATCTGCACCGTGTATGCCCAGAAAGGCATGTGGAACATCTTTGTTGTGGTGTTCTGTTTCGCGCTGGCGCTGCCGTTTTTCAACCCGTACTTCTTCATCGGCTACCTGATCGGCATCGCGTTCTTTGGTTTGTTCCAGGCGATCTTCATGGCCAACGCCGGCGGCGCGTGGGACAACGCCAAGAAGATCGTCGAGGTGGACCTTCGCCAGAAAGGCACCGACCTGCACGCCGCCACCGTCGTGGGCGACACCGTGGGCGATCCGTTCAAGGACACCTCGTCAGTGGCGATGAATCCGGTGATCAAGTTCACCACGTTGTTCGGGTTGCTCGCGGTCGAAATTTCCGTGACGATGAAAGATCAGGGCATGAAGACCGCCATCGGTGGATTCTTTTTCCTCGTGGCGCTGGTCTTCGTCTATCGTTCGTTTTATGCGATGCGGATTCCCGAGGAAGACGCCGGCACCAACGGCACGCTCGTGCTGCCGCACAATGTTCACGGTGCCAAGGCGGACCTGGCCAAGCACTGAGCCGTTGGTTAACAATCTGCCACCGCCCGCCGGGGGGACTGCTCTCGGCGGGCGTTTTTTTGAGCGTTGCCGGGCCACAAAAACAGCTTGCTGGTTTTTGGAGCACTTACTCTTGTGGGGCTGCCTCGTGGTGAGCAATTTGGTATCAAACCAGCATTGCAGAAGACCACACGCGAGTTGGACGTATAATCCAGGAAGGCGGGATTAGCTTGATGCAGCTGTCAAATTGAGATTCCGATTTGTGGGGCGGCGTATTGATGGTGGCGATTTGAATTGGCTTTCTGAATTTCAGCTGGCATAAACTTAGCCATCAAATGACTCTCGCAGAAAAAGTCAAACAGGCCGGCGTGGTCGGCGCGGGCGGCGGCGGGTTTCCCGCGCACGTCAAGCTCGCCGCGAAGGCGGACATCGTCATCGCCAACGGCGCGGAGTGCGAACCGCTCCTGCACAAGGACGCCGCCGTGATGGAGCATTTCTCCGCGCAGGTCGTCAAGGGCATGGTGCTTTCCATGGAAGCCGTCGGCGCGAAGGAAGGTGTCGTCGGCATCAAGGCCAAGAAGAAAGGCGCGGTCGAGGCGATGCAGGCCGCGTGCCAGGGCACCGCCGTCCGCGTGCAGTTGCTCGGCGATTATTATCCGGCAGGCGATGAATACGATCTCGTTTACACCGTCACGGGAAAATTAATTCCACCGGCAGGCATTCCGATCAACGTCGGCTGCGTGGTCAACAACGTCGAGACGCTGGCGAACATCGCCGCCGCCGCCGAGGGCCGGCCGGTGATTGAAAAAACATTAACCCTCGCCGGCGCAGTGAATCATCCGGTGACGGTCACGGTGCCCATCGGCACGACGTTCCGCGAAATCATCGAAGCCACCGGCGGCTTTGCCACAAGCGATCCGGTGCTGTGCCTCGGCGGCTTGATGATGGGCGAAACGACGACGAATCTCGACACGCCGGTCACTAAGACGAGCACGGGCGTCGTGGTGTTGCCGCGCAATCATCACGTCATCGAACGCAAGCTCAAGCCCGCGAGGACGCAGGCGAAGATCGGCAAATCTGCGTGCGATCAATGCCGTTATTGCACGGAATATTGCCCGCGCTTTCTGCTTGGTTATGACGTTCAGCCGCACGCGGTGATGCGCAGCCTGGCGTTCACGAGCACGGGCAAGGAATATTGGAACCAGCTCGCGTCGCTGTGCTGTTCATGCGGGCTGTGCACGCTGTTCGCCTGTCCGGAAGAACTCTATCCGAAGGAAGCCTGCGACGATTCCAAGGCCGAAATGCGCAAGGCGAATTTGAAGTGGACCGGCAAAATGGAAGTGAAACCGCACGGCATGCGCGAAGGCCGCCGCGTCCCCATAAAATCCCTGATGCGGCGGATGCACATCGATCAGTACGACGCACAGGCCAAGCTCGAAAAAATTTCCTTCGCGCCAAAACGCGCGATGATTGCGCTCAAACAAAACGCCGGCGCGCCGAACCTGCCGCTCGTGAAAGCCGGCGCACGGGTTTCCGCCGGACAGCAGATTGGCGAGATTCCGGAGAAAGCGCTGGGCGCGATTATTCACGCGCCGTTCGCGGGCGTGGTCGAGGCGGTGACGGACAAACACATTATTTTGAATCGAGCATGAACGAGAAATCCATTGGACTGATTGAACTGTCGAGCGTCGCCGCGGGCTTTGCGGTGGCCGACACGATGTTGAAAGCGGGCAACGTGCGGTTGATTTTGTCGCGCTCGATCTGCTCCGGCAAATACATGGTGATGATCGGCGGCGAAACCGCCGGCGTGCAGGCGGCCGTCGAAGCCGGCGCGCAGGAGGCCAACGGCTGCCTCATCGATTCCTTCGTCATCGCCAACGTGCATCCGGACGTGTTCACGGCCCTGGGCCGCACCTCACCCGTCGAACCGACCGGCGCGCTGGGCATCCTGGAATCGTTCAACGTCTCCACGCTCATCCAGGGCGCGGACGCGGCGGCAAAGGCGGCGGCGGTGACGCTGCTGGAAATCCGCCTGGCGATGGCGCTTGGTGGAAAAGCTTTTGTAACCATGACCGGCGACGTCGGCTCCGTTCAATCCGCAATGGCCGCCGGCCGGACGGTCATCGGCGACGCCGGCGTGCTGGTGAACGCGGTCATTATTTCCCGCCCGCACCCCGATGTTTACCGTGAGGTGATTTAGCGAGAGAGACTCGATGTCCAAGCTCGTTGACTACATTCCGAAGTTAAACATCGAGCTGAATGCATTTCAGGAAATGGTTGGAATTATTCTGGCAACCATCCTCTTAATCTGGTCGTTCGTCTCGCTTCTTTTCGTGTTGGTAAACGGAGGCTCACTTTTTGAAGATGATCCTAAATGCACAACCTTCTGCAAACTCACATGGAAATATTCGCCGCCGTGGTGGCGAAAGACGACGAAATGGTTCTTCCTGATTTGGATTGCTGTAATGATTATATTAGTCATCAGCGTTTTTACTCAAATTAAAGGCGTGATTCGTAAATCGTAATGCAGGCGGCCCATCACAAAGCACGGTTCGGCGGTATTGGTCGCTTGTTCGGAACGGCCGGCGTGGAACGTTTGCGCCAGGCGCACGTTTGCGTCGTCGGCATCGGCGGCGTCGGTTCGTGGAGTGTCGAAGCGCTGGCGCGATCCGGCATCGGGTCACTCACGCTCGTTGACCTGGACGACGTTTGCATCAGCAACACCAACCGCCAGCTTCACGCGCTGACCGGCGCGTTCGGCCAACCGAAGGTCGAAGTCATGGCCGAGCGGGTGCGCGCCATCAATCCTGACTGCCAAGTTCAAGCGCGCCAGGAATTTTTCCTCAAATCCAACGCGGAGAAAATGCTCGCGACAAAATTTGACTCCGTGCTCGACGCGATTGATCAGGTTTCAATGAAGTGCCTGCTGATCGCCCTGTGCCGCGAAAAGAAAATCCCGCTCGTCACCACCGGTGGCGCGGGCGGGCGGCGCGATCCGACGCAAATTGAAACCGCCGATCTTGCGCACACCGGCGGCGATCCGTTGCTGGCGGAAGTGCGGAAGCGGTTGCGGTCGGATTTTGGATTTCCGCGCGGCAAGGAGGAGTTTGGCGTGGCGTGCGTTTTCTCGCGCGAGCCGATGGTTTACGCCCAGCCGGATGGTTTGGTCAGTTGTGAGCGTGGCGAGATCACGGACTTGAGGATTGATTGCAGCACCGGCCTGGGCACGGCGAGTTTTGTCACCGGCGCATTCGGCTTCGCCGCCGCGTCGCGGGTGGTGCGCCAGTTGCTGGGAAAATAAATCTAACGAAGCAGCGTGCGACGCGTGGCGCCAGCCACGAACCTTCTCCGGTCCTCGCGCAGCATGGATCCAAACCTGATCAGCTTTCCGTCGCGCATCTCGATGAGGATATTGGTTTTTCGTTGGCGATCCCCGTCGCCATCGCGCCAGGTCCGGTCCTCGATGCGCACGTCTTTCACCAGCGAAGCATCAAAGCGTCGCCGAAAGCCGAACACGCCGATGCCGGCGTAAACCGAGCTTTGGGTATTGTGGATCTGCACCTCGGTCCGCCCTCCGATGCTCGATAGAAACGCACCGAACAAAAACGATCCAATCAAAATGAAGGGTGTGAGAAAGAGCCACAAAAAAATCGTCATGCCGACGCCCATATTACCGCCGTTCATCTTCGGTGCCGGAAACCATTCGGGCACGCTGACGTGAAGGTGGTGGAGCGTTCCCGAAATGGCGACCAGCACGAACACCGACACGATGCCGTTCCAAAACAGCGCCATCGCCAGCATGCCGAGCGCCGCGCCGAACGAACGGTGCGTCGCGCCGACGAGCGTGCCCGCGCCATCGCTCCGGCACCACGCGCCCGGGGGTGGATGGTGAAGGTCCAAATCCGCGGTCAGCTCCGAACCCTGCGTAAGTTCCGAAAGCTGGTACGAGACATTGCACACGCGACAGAACGCCACATCCTTCGCGACGTTTATATCTTCCCCGGCGATTGCGTTTTTGCATTTGGGGCAGGTGGGGGTGACCATGGGAGTTTTGCAGATGCCAAGGATCTTGCGGCTAATTTGATTAAGGCAATAAGGTGCCGGTCATTCTCTTTTGATCGGCAAGGATTGGGGATTGCTTGAGTTCAAATACATCACCGTTCGTTGGCGGGGCTTTGTGGTTTGACACCGTGACTGCCGAAAAGCTTGTGGAAATTCTTCTCGACCTGTTCCGTCAGCGCCCCAACCGGCTCGCCAATCAACTCCGCCGCGAACCGATACACCGCACCGAGATTCGCCGGATGATTCACCGGCTTGCCGTTCGGGGAATCGGGCAGCGGAAATTCCACGCGATCTTCCGGCAGCGACTGGTCCGGTGCGTCGGTTTCGATGAGCAGTCTTTCGCGCGGAACGTGTTTGAAAGTTTCGCGCTGGCGATCTTTGCGTTCATGGGCGAAGTAACCGGGCAGCGAGAAATACGCGCCAAGTTTGGCCAGCGGCTCAATCAGCTCGCGCGGGCCGCCGAACGAGTGCAAAACGAATCCGCAGCGCGGCAGCGGATTGGTTTGCAGGTGTTCCAGCAGTTTTCCCCAGGCTTGCAGACAATGAATGCTGACGGGCAAATTCCGCGCCGCCGCCAGCCGCAGTTGCCAGACGAACACTTCCTCCTGCGCCGCGAAATCGGAATCCTTGATCCATTTGTCCAGGCCGATTTCACCGATGGCCGACGGCGTGGCGTCGAGGAACTTGACCAAATTCTCGCGCCAGTTTGCCGTGCGTTCCGCGACGTGCCAGGGATGATAGCCGAAGGAAGGAAGGACCTGCGGCACTCCTCGCGCCAGTTCCAGAACTTGCGGCCAGTCTTCCTCGCATGAACCGTTCACGACCATTCGCACCACGCCCGCGCCGGGCAGCGACACGAGAATGTCCTTCAGATCCGGCGCGAGCTGCTCGTCCTGCAAATGGTTGTGCGCGTCAAAAAAACGGAGTTTCATTTCGCAGTCGCGGTGACAGGATTAACCCGACGGGTCTGAAAACGCGAGCACAGGATTGGAGTTGAAGAGGTTCAACAATGTGGCACACCTACCGCACGAAAACGTTCGTAAAAATTTGCGGAAGTTCCTGAATCATAACTAATCCACACCAAGAAATCGAGGGACCAAAAAACCTGCCATCACGAACAGAACAGGAAAAGCCAGGCCGACATAGAGCAACCGCCACAACGATGGCTCGACTCGCTGGGTAAGAAAGACGGCGAGAAAACCAAGCCAGTAAATGCCGCAAGAGCTAAACCACACTCTCCAATTGAGCAAAATCCCGCCGCTGACTTCAGCCGGGCCATACATGGAACCACCGATGAAACACATAGCCCACGCTGAAACCTGGAACATCAACGACAATATTAAGGCTAAGTCGTAGGAACGAGGAATATGAACGCTTTTTGCCATGCGTTTTAAGAGGCTAAAAGGCGTCCGTTGTTCTTATTTGCATCCTGTCGTTTTTCACGGAATAAGTGTAGGCTAGACTGAAGTTTCTGTCCACCACGAGGCAATGAACAAAAGCGTGAGATTCTGTGCGCAACGACGCTTGCAGAATGGAAAACATTGCCGCGACTGCATCCGGCTTCAGCGGATGGCCAGCGTCGCCGGATCGGTGAGCCAGCCGGCGGGTCGGGACATGATTTCCAACATGCCGTGGCCGAACCGCGAGGCCGTGGTCGCGCCGGAAGCCATGCAGGCGACTTTCCCGTTGAAAAAATCGTGGAGCGCCTGCGTCACTTTGCCGGGAAATTTCCGCTCGAAAATCATTCCGCTTTGATACATCGCAAAAATCCGGCCGTCGTAAAAGTATTGGATCAGTCCCATCCAGGCGCGGATGAGTTTGCGCATCTCGCGCGAATACGCCGCGAGGTCGTCCAGATTTTCCGACAACAATTCCGCCGAGTGCAGCGCCAGATGGATGCCCGGCGAAAGCATCGGGTCCACGAAACCGAAAGCGTCGCCGGCCATGGCCCAGCCCGGTCCGTAGCCGCGCGTGGAAACGAGTTGGTAATTCGTGTAGGTGGCGATTTCGGTGAGGCGGCGGCGGTTGGGGCCGGCGGCGGCGAGCACGGGATCGAGTTGGATGGCGGCTTCGAGCCGTGCTTCGGGCGTCGCGCCGAGTTGCGCGGCCGCATCCTTGTTCATCACCACGCCGACGGACAATCGGTCCCGCAGCGGGATCCGCCAGCACCAGCCCTCGGCCAGCCGGCCGATGATGACCTGGCCGCACGGCTGGTTTTCCGAAAAACCTTCGTAATGAGCGAAATAAGCCACGTCTTTGCGCGGACCGGTTTCGGCCGGAATATCCAGCGTGTGTGCAAAGAGGCGGTTGCGGCCCGTGGCGTCCACCAGCAAATCCGGTTGCCGGCCTTGAAGCCACGGGGCTTGCGCCAGGGTTTCCGCGGCGAGTCGCACGCCATCGGTGCCGACGCGCTCGATTTTAGCCCGGGTCCGGGCACGCTTCACGCCGAGTTCCTCGGCGCGGTCATCCAGCAGACGGTCCAACGCCGGACGCGGAGCGTTGTAGGCGTAGGTCGGCATGGTCGTGCCGGCGAGCGATTGAAAACAGAATTCGATCTTCTCGTTTTCGTTCAACGTGAAGGTGACGCCCGGCTTGTGCTGGCAGAAGGCTGCGGCGCGTTCTTCCAAACCCAGTTTCCGCAAAACGGGGATGACCGCCGGAATGAGCGACTCACCGACGACCAGGTCGGGCCGGCGGCCGTCGTCAAACAGCGTGACTTCGACGCCCTTCAGCGCCAGCAGGGAGGCCAGGGTTGCTCCGGCTGGGCCGCTGCCGAGGACGCCGACGGTTTTTATCGTTGTTTTGATAATGATTTGAAAATGTTTTTCTGGCCTGCAAACGACAGGGCATTATCTGCTTTTTCCCGCGAATCAAGTCAATCCCAAAGCCGCCGGCTTGGAATCGCCGCTTGACTCGACGGGGTTGGAAAATAAACTCTGCGTAGCCGTCGAACGCGGCCGAAAATTTCGGTTGAACACCGCGCGGCTGAACCAGTCTAAAATGCAATCATGAAAAAATCTCTTTTCACTCTGGCCCTTTTGAGCGCCGTGTCCGTCTGCACGGCGGCAACGACCCTGTTTCCCGTGGTGGTTGGCGGCCGGTGGGGCTATGCCAGCAAGTCAGGCGAGATCGTCGTTAACCCCCAGTTTGATCGCGCGGAACTTTTTGCGGAGGGCCTGGCCCCGGTGAAGATGGGCCGCTGGGGCTACGTTGACGCCGCGGGCAAGATCGCGATTAATCCGCAGTTCGACCGTGCCGATGTTTTCAGCGAAGGACTGGCGATGGTTCGGCTGGGCGGCGGCCCCGGCGTGTTCGATGACCCGCGCCCGTGGAGTCCGTTTCACGGCGGCGGCGGGCGCTGTGGTTACATCAATTCGGAGGGCAAATACATCATCAACGCGCAGTTCGAAGATGCGGGGAAATTTTCCGGCGGCCTCGCGGCGGTCAGACTGGGCAAGTGGGGCTTCATTGACAAGGCTGGCAAAATTCTCATCAACCCGCAGTTCGACGAAGCCGGCCCGTTTAGCGACGGCCTGGCCATGATCAGGTCCGGTGGCCGTTTTGGTTACACCGACACCAGCGGGAAAATCGCCATCAACCCGCAGTTCGAGCGCGCGCAGGCATTCTCCGACGGCCTCGCCGCAGTCCGGCTGGATGGAAAATGGGGGTTCGTGGACAAGGCTGGAAAGATCACCATCAATCCGCAGTTCGACGAAGCCGGAAACTTTGTCAAAGGCCTGGCGCCGGCCCGGCAGGGGAAATGGGGCTACATTGATCGCGCGGGAAAATTTGTGATCAATCCGCAGTTTGACAAAGCCGCCGATTTTTCCGAAGGCCTGGCGGCAGTGCGTCAATCCGGACGCTGGGGCTTCGTGGATCCGAACGGCAAGCTGCTGATCAACCCGCAGTTCGACGAGGCCGAGTCCTTTGCCAACGGTCTGGCACGTGTCAAGGCGGGCGGACAGTTTGGCTACGTCAACGCCAGCGGAAAATACGTCTATAATCCCACCAAGTAAGGCGCTGCGAAATCCTTCAGATACAGCTAGAAAGGGTTCCGCTCATTGCGACAATGCCGCGTAGGCAGGCACTTGGTTCAGCCGGAAGCCTGCGCGTTTCAGTACATTGGGCGTGACGCTGCCGGTTTGCTGTTATTAACCTGTGCCGCGCTGAACAACCATGCTTTTTCCGCCACCACCCTTGCCAGCAACGCCGCCGCGCGTGGTCGTCACCGGTGCGGGCATCGTCACGGCGTTCGGGCTGGGCTGGGAAATCAACGCGGCCGGCTTTCGCGCCGGACGCCGGGTTTTCCGGCCGGTGAAACTTTTCGATGTCAGCCGGCAGCGCGTAAAAATTGCGGCGGAAGTAAACTTGCCAGAAAATTTTCCTGCGACACGGCTTGCTTTTCGCCAGGAAAATCGGCTCGACCGCGCCGGAAAAATGCTGGTGCTGGCCGCGCTGGAGGCGTGGGGGCAGGCCGGTTGGGATGCCGCCGAAAATCTGCCGCTCGTGCTCGGCACCACGGCGGGAGGCATGACGCTCGGTGAGGCGTATTACCGGCAGGCCGTTCAAGCGCCGCTGCGCCAGCGCCGCCAGGCCACGCGCGCCGTTCATTACCAGACCCAGGTTCAGGCGCGGATGGTTTATGACGCGCTCGGATGCAGCGGACCAATCACCGTCATCTCCAACGCCTGCGCTTCCGGTGCCAACGCCATCGGCCACGCTTTCGATTTGATTCGCAGTGGCCAGGCCGAGCGTGTGGTCGCCGGCGGTTACGATGCGCTCGGCGAACTCGTTTTTTCCGGCTTCGACTCCTTGCAGGCGCTTTCACCGACGGTGTGTCGTCCGTTCGATGCCAAGCGCGACGGCCTCGCGCTCGGCGAAGGCGCGGCGGTGGTCAATCTCGAAACCCTCGCCAGCGCGCGGCGGCGCGGCGCGGAGATACTGGGCGAAGTCATCGGCTACGGCACGGCCATTGACCCGCATCACTTGACCCAACCACATCCGCAGGGTTGCACCACGGTCACTGTGATGCAGCAGGCCTGCTCCAACGCCGGGATCACGCCGGACGAAGTGGATTACGTCAACGCGCACGGCACCGGTACGCCGCTCAACGACAGTTCGGAAGCCGTCGCCATCAGCGAATGGGCGGGCCGCCGCGCCATCACGCTGCCGGTCAGCTCCACGAAAGCCAGCATCGGCCATCTGCTGGGCGGCGCGGGCGCGGTTGAGGCGGTCGTTTGCCTGATGACCTTGCGTGAACAATGGCTGCCGCCGGAAATTGAATTTGAAACGCCCGATCCCGAGTGCAAGTTTCCCATTGTGCAGAAGGCGCAGGACGCGCGTGTGAATGTCGTGCTGTCCAACTCGTTTGGCTTTGGCGGCGTCAACGCCAGCCTGATTCTGCGGAGGTGGGCATGAGCCGGATTTTTGTTGCGGGCATCGGCGCGGTTTCTCCCGCCGGCTGGAACGTCGCCGCTCTGCGCGCCGCGCTGGAGCAGGGCGAACCGCTTCCGGTGCAATCTCTGGCGCGCCCCGGCTGGGAAAAAGCGTTGTCCGTCCGGTTGGTGCCGAACCCGCCCGTGCGGCCTGGATTTCTCGCGCATCCGCGACTGCGGCGCACGAGTCCGATCACGCATTACGCCGCCGCCGCCGCGTTTGAAGCCGTGGCCGGACTGCGCACCAATCCCGCCGCGAAAAATTTCCGGCTCGGCATCATCGTCTGCCTGCAATCCGGCTGCGTGCAGTACTCCTGCCGTTTTTACGACGAGACGTTGAAAAACCCGGCCACGGCCAGCCCGCTGGTTTTTCCCGAAACCGTTTACGCCGCGCCGGCGAGCCACGTCGCGGCGCTGCTCGAAAACGTCGTGCTCGCCTATTCGCTCGTGGGCGATCCGGCCGCGTTTTTGCAGGGCGTTGCGCTGGGGGCGCAATGGCTCTCCGAGCACCGCGTGGACGCGTGCCTCGTTCTCGGCGCGGAGGAAACCAACTGGATCATTGCCGACGCGCTCCGGCATTTGGACCGCGCGGCCATCGTTGCCGCCGGCGCGGGCGCGCTGTGTTTATGCCGTGACGAAAAGTTTTCGATGGGCGTGGAGCTGTCCGCCATCACCGAGGCGCAGACTTTTTCCACACGCCGAGACCGGGAACCAGCCGCCCAGGCCATGCGCCATCAACTCGGGAAAAATCTTTCCGGCGAACTGTTGTGCGACGGCCTGGCAAGCAGCCGGCGGGCGGACGTGGCGGAGCGCATGGCGTGGGCTGACTGGGCCGGCCCGCGCATCAGCCCGAAGAAAATTTTGGGCGAAGGTTTAATGGCTGCCGCTGCTTGGCAATGCGTAGCTGCGTGCGATGCGTTGGCGGAGAATAAATTTAATTCGGCGTGCGTCAGTCTGGTTGGCTCCAACCAGCAGGCCGTCGGCGCGCGGTTTGTACGAGCGGATTTTAATTTGTCCGCCGGCATGCCGATGGGCAACATCCGGCCATGAATTTCCGGGTCGTTCTGATTACCGGCGCGAATGGCGGTTTGGGCCAGGCCATCGCGCGGGCTTTTCTCCAGGAATCGCCGGCCAATGTTGTCTGGCTTGGAGTCCGCGCCAACCGCAAGCACGCCGACCAACTGGCCGCGGAAAATCCCGACCGCTGTTTTTGCGTTGGGCTGGATGTGACTTCACCTGAATGCTGGCAATCGGCGGTCAAAGAAATTTTGGCCCGTCACCAGCGCCTGGATGTGCTGGTGAACAACGCCGGAAGCCACGAGGATTCCTTGCTGGCCACCATGCCAGCGGATTCTTGGCGGCGCGTTCTGGCGACGAGTCTCGACGGCGTCTTTCACGGCTGCCAGGCCGTGTTGCCGACGATGATCAGCCAGCGCGGTGGACGCATCGTCAATGTTTCCTCTTTGAGCGCGCTGCTGGCCCCGGCGGGCCAGGCAAACTACGCCGCCGCCAAAGCCGGCGTGGTGGCGCTGACACAGTCCGTGGCGAAGGAAGTGGCGCGCATTGGCATCACAGTCAACGCCGTTTGCCCGGGATTTGTGGAGACGGAGGCGCTGGCACACCTGGCCGGTGATGAGCGCAAAGCCGCACAGATGCGGGTTCCCATGCGCCGCTTTGGCCGCCCGGAAGAAATCGCCGCGGTCGTCCGCTTCCTCGCGAGCGCCGAGGCCAGCTACGTCACCGGTTCCGTCGTCAAGGCGGATGGCGGAATATTGTGAACGGCGAATTGCAATGACCACCGTCGGGATGCCAACAGAAAAAGAAATTTCCGGAGCGGCGGTTTTGTCTAAACCACCCGCCCGGAAGGTGATCATCATCGGCGGCGGCATCGCCGGGCTTTCGTGCGGTTGCTATCTGCAGATGAACGGCATCCCAACCGAAATCCTGGAGGCCAGCCTCCTGCCGGGCGGGCTCTGCACGGCCTGGCATCGCGGGCCGTACGTTTTCGACGGTTGTCTGCGCTGGCTGATCGGCGCGCAGCCGCCCTCGGCGTTTCACCAAATCTGGACGGAACTGGGCGCGATCGCCGGGCGAAAAGTTTTCGTTCATGACGACATGCTCCGGATTGAATGGGCCGACGGTCGGGCACTCACGGTGCCAACGGATTTGGACAGAGTCGCCTCCGAGTTCAAGCGAATCGCGCCGGAGGACGGCGATTTGATTGACCAGTTGGTGCGGGATGCACGCCGCTGCGCGCCGCTGGAACCGCCGCTGGAAAATGCGCTGGAACTGATGACGCCGTTTGAGAAGATAAAACTGGGGCTGCGTTACCTGCCGATGGCGCCCACGATTTTACGCTATAAAAACGTGCCGATAACCACCTACGTCGCGCGCTACCAAAATAAAATTCTCCGCGAGGCGCTCCAGCTCATCGTTGGAAACGAGGCCATGTCGGCGCTCGTGCTGGTGATGTTGCTGGCGTTCCGGACGCGGAATAACACGGGCTTTGTTGCGGGCGGCTCGTGGGATTTCGCCATGGCCATCGCGGATCGCTACGCCAAACTGGGTGGCAAGGTGCGGTTTAACACCCGGGTCACATTGGTGAAAGTTGAGGACAACCGCGCTGTCGGTGTCCAGTGCGCGGACGGAACAATTGTGCCGGCGGACACGGTGGTGTCCTGCGCCGACGGCCACACGACGATTTTCAAGATGCTGGACGGAAAATTTGTGGACAAACGAATTCGATTTCTTTACGACCATTGCCAACCTTTTCCCGCCATCCTCCAAGTTTCACTGGGAATCAAGAAAACTTTTCCCCAGGCTCCGCACACGCTGAGTCTGCCTTCGCCAAGGCCGCTGCGCGTGGATGACCGGAGCAGTTGCGACCGCCTGGACGTCGAAACCTTCGGCGCTGAATCGGGGCTTTGTCCAGCAGGCACCTCGGTCATGACCCTGCGGATGCCAACCAGCTTCGAGTTTTGGACGAGTCTGAAAAAAAATGACGTGGCGCGCTACCGGTCGGAAAAAAAGCGCATCGTTCAGGAAGCGGTCGCCGTGCTGGACCAAAGATTTCCCGGGCTGGCGCAGGCAATCGAGCGTTCGGACATCGCCACGCCGGCCACATTTGTCCGCTACACGGGAAACTGGCAGGGCAGTTATGAAGGCTGGCTACCCACGCCGCGCGTCCTTGGCCGGCGCATCCCGTACACACTGCCACGGTTGAAAAACTTTTACATGGCCGGGCACTGGGTGGTGGCCGGCGGTGGCTTGCCGTCGGCGGCGCTGTCGGGGCGCTACGTGGCGCAAATGATCTGCGCACAGAACGGAAAAATTTTTGCTCCTTCGAATCCGTAAGCCCCGATCTGGTGCAAGTCTGAACGGTTGCAATTCAGAACGCGGCCGGCCGGCCGTCGCTGCCGGTGTGAAAGCTGAAAGCAAAGAGGCGGATGGGGTTTTTCTGCATCAGAATCTCTCCCGAAATTTTGTATTCGGTTTGTGCCTCCAAAACGAAACCCAGCGGGAGCGCATAAATTCTTTCGCAGGCATTTTCGTCAGGCAGAAGAAGCGGGAGATTGAAAGGGATCAGCAGCCTGGCGGTCTGCGCCAGCTTGTGTTCACCCCGGACACTCGGCGGGTTGGCAGGACGCGCAATTTTTTCTATCGCCGTCGTGACGGGAGTTGTGCGGTCCGAGTGGGCCAGCAGCGGCGACCAAATTCGCAGGCAGACGCCATCGTCCGGCAGCAAGCTGACCTCGCGATCCAACGGCACGCGCGCGATCCGCGTCAGCGCCTGTTCTTTTTTGGTGACCCATTCGGCGCCGCTTTCCTGCGTCCGGAAATCTCCCAACGCGGGAAAATTCTCAAACAACCCGGCGACCTGGTCGCTGGAGGTGTCCTCGGTGGGGGTGAAATTGGTCAACAGCACACCGGCGGAGTTGAGGTCGTCCAGGCCGCCGTGCGTGCTCCCGCAAGTCACCAGCCGGCTGCCTTGTTGCACCCACCAGCCGGCGTTGACGTAATGATTGTCCAAACTGATGAGAATGGTTGCGGGATTCAGGGTCACCCGGGTTAGACCGCGGACGATCCGCTCCGGTGCCAGCGGATAATGATGCGTCAGACTCGCCGCCCGCCAGGCTTCGGCAGGACCGAAATTGTCGGCATCGAGTTGCTGGCGGCGGGCCAGCGTCGCGACGACCGGAAGGTAATTGATCGGGTCTCCCCGCTCGGTGGCGTAACGAAAGGAATTGCTCGTGGGATTCCAGTCAATCCGGGCGCGTTCATTTTTGGAATTCATGACCAAAAAACAATTGGTCCGATCCGGAAGCCTCGCGGCGAGCACGTCCACGCCCTCCAGTTGACAAAGCAGTTGCGCCAGCGGCTCCGTTTCCTCGGGCGCGTTGTGAATTTCCACCCAGCTTTCGATCCCAACCGTCGGCAGGACCACGTCCTGACGCCCGAGGATTTGTCGGGCAATCCGGTAGCCGGCCTTTTCCAGAAACGCGCGCACCTCGACGCGGCGGCCGCGCCCGGCGTGATTGTGGCCGTGATCCGAGAGAATCACGATTTGCAGATCGCGTCCCTCCCTGTCCCGGTACCGCGCACGAAGTTCCTGAAGTTGCTGGTCCAGCCGGCAGAGCATGGCGAAGATGTCGCGATCCAAATGTTGGGCATCGTCCGAGGCGCGGACATAGGCGTAGTAATCATCTGCCCGGCTTTTCGTATTCCAGAAGTTTTTGGAAAACTCATGCAATTCAAACTCGTAAGTCTGCAGCGGGAAGAGGTAGCCCATCGCCCGCTGGAAGCCGTTCGCCACCTGCCAGTTCATCTGGCGTTCGTGCTCCATGGACGTGGTGACGCCGTTGAGGGAAATTTCCCGGTTCGCCGCCGCGCTGAAATACGTGCGTTGATAGCCGGGCAGGGGACGGTCGCCGAAAATGTCCGTCCAAGCGACGTCGCTCGTGGATGGAAAGGTCGAAACCATGCGGCTGACGGGAAAATATCCCTCGGCCGCCGTGAACGCCTGACGATGGTACGGTTTGCCCCAGAAATTCGTGGCTGTCACCCCAGCCTGCAACGCCTTCAAGTCGCGATAAGCGACGCCGTCCAACGCCAACACGAGCCGGGCGGGAAGCGCCCGGCTCGTGGCTGGAAACGCGGCTGCTAAAACCAGCAGCAGGCCACCGATCCAGCCCGTTTTCCGCGCGTAATTTGAGCGTTTGATTTTCGGGCAAAAAGTCATGAAGTGAAACCATTAGCGGATTTGCCGGGAGGTGTCTAAAAAATAAACTCTGCCTGCGTTCTGGCGGGTTTGCTGCAAATCGCTTGCTTGAACCGTGATTGCCAGACGCCACAGCCGGCCCAGGGTTGACGCACATCAGGTCGGAAGGATGAGTTCGAGGTAAGCGGGATCGAGGGCGGCGCGCAGGAGTTTGCCTTTGCGAATCAATGGCGCGCTCGCCGGTGCGCGGGTCGCCATAGGCAAATTTGAAAAAGTTCGTGTCAATGAAAGGCGTGAGCTTTGAAGTGTCATTGCCGCCGGGGCCACCAGGGTCGGTGCCACGCGCCTCGAACAGCGAATACAATTCCTTGATCGTTGGCAGTCGCCAGTCGTCCAATCCGCCAAATTTGACGGCGTTGTGTTTGGCCGGGGGGAGCCCGGGCCTGGGTCAACGTCAGCTTGTTGTGCCGCGTGAGAACACCATCGCCATCGGTGTGCCGCTCATACCAGGATCGCAACGTCGCGCGGTCTTCCGCCGACACGTCGCGCGCGTCCGCCAGAATGGCAATCGCGCCCAAGCCTGACCAACTCGTGCTTTCCTGGCAGATGAAATCGTCGGTGCCCCCGACGGTTGCCCCCGCTTCGAGCTCGCTGACATAATTGGCGAAGAACAAACGAAAAAAGTAAGACTTGGTACCCAACCTTGGGCGGGAAAGGATGGCTTGACGCCGGACTGGATGGGCCAGCTCCGGGGCCTCCTTTGGTCGGCGGGGGACTTGACTTTTTCCCAGACCTGTGGATCGTTTTATTCTGCAAGGTCAGCCATGCTGACGCCAAAAACCAACGCTTCAATCCTATGAAAAAGATTCATCCGTTCCTGCGGACACCAGGGTTCTTCGCCGCATTTTGTCTGGCGCTGGCGGTGGCCCCCGCCGCGTTCGCGCAGAATGCCACGAGCAATTTGATTCCCGTCGTCACCATTCAGGCGACCGATGCCCACGGCACCTGGACCGGCGACCCCGCGGTCTTCACCGTCTATCGTGCCGGTAGCCCCGCGCCGGCGCTCAACGTCTATTGCTGCATCAGCGGCACGGCCTCGAATGGCGTCGATTATCTGGCTGTCGGCAGCTTCGTCTTCCTGGCCAACGGCGTCATGTCCAACAACATCGTCATCCATCCGATCAATCTGGGGCAGACCAATATCAAGACCGTCACCGTGGACTTGTGCCCGTACCCACTCCTGACGCCGGTCAATTATTCCATCGGGTTGCCCAGCAGCGCGACCGTTTACCTCACCCCGCCCGGCGCCAGCAATCTTCCGCCGGTGGTCAGCCTGGCGAATCCCACCAATGGCGCGGTGTTCCACACGCCGGTCAACATTTCGCTGCTGGCCCGGGCCGCCGACCCGGATGGCTCGGTCACGAACGTCGAGTTCTTCGCGGGCACCACCAACCTGGGCCGGGGACTGCCGGTGATTCTCGATCCGCCGGGCGTGAATGGCGTGACCGGGCTGCTGTATTTGCTGAACTGGCAGAACGTGCCGACCAACGCCTATTCCTTGACGGCGGTGGCCACGGACAACGGCGGCGGCGCGACGACATCCGCTCCGGTCAACATTACCGTGCTGCCGGGGCCAGCGCCCACCAATCTTCCGCCGGTGGTGCGGATCACCAGCCCGCCCAATGGCTCCATCTTCCGCGCGCCGTTAAAGATCCCCATGTTTGCCTACGCCGCGGACCCCGACGGATTGGTGACGAGCGTTGAGTTTTTCGACAACGGCAACAGTCTTGGCTTTGGCCAGCGGGTGACCGCCGTGCCGCCGCCGCTGCCGCCCGGCCAGGTGCAACCGCCCATCCTCATCGTGGTACCGACCAACTACTGGGAACTGGTCTGGACCAATCCACCCTTGGGCACCAACCTCGCCTTGACTGCGGTGGCCACCGACAATGGAGGCGCATCCACCGTTTCCGCCCCGGTGCTCATCAGCATCCTGCCGTCGTTGCCACCGCCCACCAACCGGCCACCTTTGGTGAGCATCATCGCCACCGATCCGGTGGCCATTGAAGGCACCAATTGCTGGACCTGGCCCGGTCTCGTGAGTCCCGCAGCAACGTGGAGCAACTGGGTTGCGGCCAATGCCGTGTTCCGGCTTTTCACCAACTGCGGTCCCAAGGACGCCACGTTCACCTTGTTCCGGCTGGGCGCAACCAACGACGCTCTCCACGTGGCCTACGCCATCGGCGGCACCGCCACCAACGGCCTGGATTACGTCGCGCTGCCGGGGTTGGTGACGCTGCCGGCTGGCGAAAGCCGCGCAGCCATCACGATCGAGCCGCTGGATGACGGTCCGCCTGATCTAACCAGCACCGTCATTCTCAAGCTCCTGCCGGGCACCAACTATGTGGCCGGCTTCCCGTCATCCGCTGCGGCCATCATCCTGGACAGTCAGTCGCCGCAGGCGGTCACCGGTCTGGTTCCCGGGGCCACCTTCAACGTCAGTGCGGCCGGACCGGACGGCGCCTGGTTCCACATCGAATACTCCACCGACCTGGTCCACTGGACACCCGTCTGCACCAACCAGGTCGTCAACGGTCGCATCAACTTCGTTGACCCCGACCCCGCGACGAACCCGGCCCGTTACTACCGCACCGTGGCCGAACCCGGCGCGCCGCCGCAATAAAGATGGAAATAAACGCTGAGTGCCGCCTCTTGGCCGGCTTCCGTGATTCTGGCTGTCGGGCGTGCCCGTCCGCGGGCGGATGACGGTCTGACAATGACAAGGACACCCGGCCAGCCAAATTTCTAGGAGGTCGGGCTGGCGGGCCATTTATTCAAAGCTCATCACCACATTCGTGTTTTGCGGCATCGCAACAAATATCGTTGTCAAGACGCTTTGGAATACGTCTAACTCAGTTCTTTATGGAAGATGCCATGTCCCCGCCTTTCAAATGAAGAGCACACTTTCACAGTCCTGAAAATTCTCCCCCGCCTTGGGTTGGTGAGAAAAACCAAGGCTCTCTTAGCCGATCTGTTTCCGGATTGATTTCCAGATTTTTTTTGTTTGCAAACACAAATGAACGATATACACGCCCCGCCGAGCCCGCTAGTTTCTTGACGTTCCGCGAAAGATTTTTTTGGAACGAAATCAACCGTCGTCCAGCGAGAAAATCTTTGTCGCTTAACAACCATTGCCATTGTCCAGGAACAATTGATTATGAATAAGAAAATATCTCCCTCCAAATTTAGCCGTCGGCAGTTTCTCGCAACGACCGGTGCGGCGCTTGTCTTGCCCACAATTATTCCGAGCAGCGCCTTTGGGGCGGCCGGCAAGCCTCCGCCGTCCAAGCGCATCACTGTGGGCGTGGTGGGCTGTGGTGGGCAGGGCAACGGCAACACCGAGGGTTTCCTGCGAAACGCCGGTTTCCAGGTTGTCGCTGCCTCCGATGTGGATCAAAACCGCCTGTCAGAAATGCTCAAGAAGGTCAACGCCTATTACGACAATCAGGATTGCAAAGGCTACAGGGACTTCCGCGAACTCATGGCCCGCAAAGACATTGATGCAGTCATGCTCGCGGTGCCCGATCACTGGCACGCGCTCATTGCCGTGGAAGCCGCTAGACACAAGAAAGATATTTATGGTGAGAAGCCGCTCGCCCGGACGATTGCCGAACAGCAGGCCATCGTCAGGGCCGTGGAGAAAAACCGCTGCATCTGGCAAACCGGCTCCTGGCAGCGTTCCGGGGCTAACTTTCAAAAGGCCGCCGAGATCGTGCGCAACGGTTTGATTGGAAAAATCACGCGGGTGGAAGTAGGCCTTCCCAGTGGGCCGAAAAATCCCAAAAATCAGATGAAGGTTCCCGCAACCACGCCTCCGTCGGAGTTGGATTATGACCGGTGGATCGGGCCTTCAATGATGATGCCGTATGTAGCCAGTCGAATTCATAACAATTGGCGCTGGAATTACAACACGGGCGGCGGCCAGTTGCTTGACTGGATCGGCCACCATTGCGACATCGCGCACTGGGGCATGGATTGTGACCGGTCCGGTCCGCTCGAAGTCGAAGGTGAAGGCGAGTTTCCCCCGGCAGATTACAACTGGAATGTCTGCACCCGCTATCGCATCGAAGCCAAGTATCCGAACGACATCGCCATGACCATCGCGGGCGGTCACTCAGACATTCGGTCCGGCTGCAAATGGATCGGTACGGATGGGTGGGTTTGGGTGGATCGCGGCGGTTTCGAGTCATCCAATCCAGACTGGCGTGAGTTTAAGGATCTTCCCGAGGAAATGAGGAAAGTAAAGCTCTACGAGTCGAGGGATCACATCGGCAACTTCCTGGACTGCATCAAATCGCGTCAGCCCACCATCACGCCCGTGCAGACCGCGCACCATTCGGCCATTCCCGGGCATCTCGGGTTAATTGCAATGGTCACCGGGCGAACCCTCAAATGGGACGCGCAAAAGGAGATCATCCTCAACGATGCGGCGGCCAGCCTGATGCTCGGCCGTCCTTATCGCGTCCCGTGGAAACTAGCCTGAGTATTGGGGAAATGGCTGGATGAAAGAACCCGGTTACGGAGAAAAATTCTGCTTCCATGCTTTCGCGAGGTCATTTCCATCTGCGGCAATCTGCTTAATGAAATTAAATCACATTCTGTTCCAGTTGGTTGTCGGCTCGGCTGTCAGCCTTCAATTAGCGGCCCTGGCGGCGGGTTCGGATATTGATCCGCGCGGACCGGTCACGACGCCAGGCATGCAGGTGGAGGTGACCTCCGAGGGCGTGCAGGCACGGAGCTATAAGTTTACCAATCACTGTCAAAAGCCGGCACCGTGGCAGGCGCAATGGATCTGGCTCTCGCAACCCGCCCCAAGCAAAACGGAGATGGTTGAGTTTCGCAAAGAAATCATGCTTGCCGAGATTCCTTCCATGGTTTCCGTGTGGCTAAGTGCGGATGTTTTCTACCGGCTCTACATCAATGGCGTGCTGGCTTCGCGCGGTCCGGCGGACATCGGGCGTGACTATGATCGCGCGAAGGAAGGTCCGCAGTGGTTATATGACTATCGCGATCTCACTCCGTTTTTTCACGCCGGGACGAACATCATAGCCGCGGAAGTCTTCACGACCGGTTATGTGGGTTCCCGGGTCACCCGCAACAAGAATGGATTTCTCTTTGAAGCGGAAGTGCAGTCGCCAGGTCGTCCGCCCTTTGCCATCATGACCGATGCGACCTGGCATTCCATTCCAGCGGATTGGCGGGCTTCCTCCCCGCCGGAATCACGGGACTGGCGAAAAACTGGATACGATGATGCCCAGTGGCCGTTGAGCGCGGCGGTTGAAAGTGTCTGGACGCCGCTGGTGGCAAGTGAACTGCCGCCGTTGATGGAGGCGCGTTATTCCTGGCGCACCGTGGTGCAGCCAACTGAATCAGTCAAACAAAACGGCCAGCAGCTCGTATTCGCTGGCAATGGCAGCTTCACGCTTCAGTTCGACCGCGTGCTTTCCGCTTATCCAACTATAAAGGTGCGCGGTGGTGCCGGCGCGAAGTTGACCCTCACCCCGGGTGAGAAACTTGGCCATAAGTCTCGCGTGGTTGCCCTGAATTTGCGCGGCGGCGTTCAGGCGTTTGAATACCCATTCCTCGACAGTTTCTCCGTCTTAAAAATCGAGGCGACGAATGTAACTTCGCCCGTGGAAATTCTGGATGCCGGCGCCGTGTTCTCCTCTTTTCCCGTGGCTTACAAAGGAGCATTTGAATGCAGCGATCCAGAACTGACGCGACTTTGGTCGGCCTATCGCTGGCTGACTCAAATTTGCATGCAGACGCACCACCTCGATTCACCCAACCACCAGGAACCCATCTGTGATCCGGGTGATTATCTGATCGAGTCAACGGCGAACTATTACGCCTTTGGCGAGCCGTGGCTCGCGCGCCAGGATCTGCGGAAGTTCGGCGGCCTGCTGCGACAGTTGAAATACCAGAACTTTCACACAAGCTACTCGCTGCTCTGGCTGCAAATGCTGATGACTTATTACGACTTTACAGGCGACAAGGAATTGGTGATCGAGCTTGCGCCCACCGTCAACGGGTTGCTCGATACATTCACCAGTTGGCGCGGCAAAAACGGACTGATTTCCGAAGCGCCGAATTACATGTTTATGGATTGGGTGAAGATCGGCGACTTTGGTTGCCATCATCCGCCCGCCGTAATTGGGCAGGGATACATGACCGCCTTCTACTACCGGGCTTTGCTGGATGCGCTGCGCGTGGCGGAGTTGAGCGGCGACAAAGCGGACGCCAAAAACTACAAACTGCTGCGCGATGAGGTTTTCACGGCGTTTAATCGCGAATTGTGGAGTGGTAAGGAAGGACTGTACCGCGACGGCAAACCTTTTCAGTCGCCCATCAAGCCCAATATGTGGCTGCCGTCCGACAAGGACATCGAAACGTTCAGCACCCAAATTAATGCCCTTGCCGTGCTTTACGATCTTGCGCCAAAGAGAAAACAGGCAGCCATCGTGGACAAGTTCATGGCGCGTCCGGATCTTAACACACAACCTTACTTCATGTTCTTTGTGTTCGACGCCTTGAGCCACGCCGGGCGATTCGAGAACTATGCGCTGGCCCAGATGAAACGTTGGAAGATGGTCGAGGCAACTCAGTCTTATCACGAAATGTGGAACGACGGCGACCTCAGCCATGCCTGGGGCAGCGCGCCCATGATCCAAATGTCCGCCAACATTTTGGGCGTGAAACCTTTGGCACCGGGTTTTGAAAAATTTGAAGTCCACCCGCAACCCTGCGGTTTGGAATGGGCCAAGGGAGTCGTCCCGACACCGCATGGCGACATTGCCGTGGTGTGGACCCGAACCAAGGGTGCGTTCCATTTAGACGTAACCATTCCGACTGGTTGCGAAGCGGACATCATCACCGACAAGAAAAAGCACGTTGGTTCTGGCCGGCATGAATTGGTTTCGCGGGACCTTGGCTCCGCACACATCCGCAAATGAGCGGTCGATGGCGGAGCAGAGCTCGTCAATTTGAAGTAAGAGGTGCCTCAAGGTTGACGATGCCGGTTGACCGGTATTTAGCAATGGCAGTTCGTGAGCCGAGCCAGTCAACGACCAGTAAATCCAATCAAAACGACAGAGATGATTCAAAGCATATGGACAAATTGCTGCCAAGTCTCGCTGCCATGCTGCTCGCATCGCGGTGCATGTTGCAAGCTGCCGAGACTATGGCGCCTCCAGACATGGATCGCGAAACGCTGGACAAATGGTCCGCGCCTTATCGTGGATGGCATTACTGGCCAGATCATGTCATCCCGGCCCAACCGAACATTTCCGGGCATGAGAAATTCCATAACACCGATGTTCCCTGTGTCTATCAACTGCCCGGCCAGCCGGACAAGTGGTTCATGAGCTTCATCGCCTCAAATGGGAACGGCTATAACTCGTTTGTTGCCGAGAGCACGGACCTCATTCATTGGAGCAATGCCCGGCTGGCGATGGGCTTCGGACCCCCAAACTCATTCGACGCCGGCGGGACTGTCATCGGCGCCTTTCTCTATGAGTCTTACGACCTCAAGGCGCCGCGTTTGCTCAAGCAGCGCGACGGCAAGTTCTGGACACTCTATGGCTGTTATCCGCGACAGGGGGGTTACGAATTGCGGCCCGGCTATGAAGGCGTCGCTTGCAGTGATGACGGTCTGAGCTGGCAACGGGCCAAGGCAACACCCATCCAGGCCATCCAAGATTCTGATTGCGCCGTGTGGGAAAAGGATTGCATCTACCAGCCCTGGTTGGTCGAGCATCGGGGGCGGTTCTTCAACTTCTACAATGCGGCCAACGGCGGCACGGAGCAAACCGGCGTGGCCTTTTCCACCGACCTGCTGAACTGGATGCGGTATCCTGCCAATCCGGTGATCCGCAATCGTCTGGGCGGATACGATGCCCAATTTGCATCCGATCCCAAGGTGTTTCGCGACGGTGATCACTGGATCATGTTTTATTTTGGCGTGAGACACGAAGGTGCCCACATCATGGTGGCCTTTTCGCGCGACTTGGTGCATTGGTCGGCGCATCCGGAACCGCTTTACAAGGCAGGCGGCAATCCCAGCGGACTGGACAAACAATTCGCCCACAAGATTTCACTGGTTTACAACCCCAAGAACGAGTCGTTCTATCTCTTCTATTGCGCCTGTGGCAACAAAGCACGTGGGATTGGCTTAATCACCAGCAAGCCGATCTCCGGATCGGCTTTCGGTGTCAAAATGAATGTCGCTCCATGAAATTCACGTTATGACGAGTAACCTGTTCAAGGCACTTATTACTTTGGCCATCCTGGGAGTTGGCGTTCATTCGCGGGGAAAGGAAAATGTTGACGACAAAGTTGCTAGCGGTTGGAGGCCAATGCCTGGAAAATTTGGTTTGACGCGCTGGGCGAACGAGGTTTCGCCGGACAACGCCTTGCCGGAGTATCCGCGGCCGCAAATGGCGCGAGATCGGTGGCTGAATCTGAACGGTCTGTGGGATTACGCCGTGACCGCTCGGGAACTATCGCACCCTGAAAAGTATCAGGGAAAAATTTTAGTGCCTTTCCCGATCGAGGCTCCACTTTCGGGGGTCGGTAAAATGATTAATGCGTGGCCCGGCCGCACATATCCGAACAGCCGGCTGTGGTATCAACGAAGTTTCTCTATTCCTGCAGCGTGGAAAGGTGATCGAATCCTTCTACACTTTGGTGCCGTGAACTGGGAGTCAATTGTATACCTGAATGGAACAAAGCTGGGCGTCCACCGCGGTGGTTATGACGGTTATTCGTTCGATGTCACCGACGCTTTATTTCGAGGATCTGAAAATGAGCTGGTCGTTGCAGTTTGGAATCCGCTGGATGAGGGTGGATATCCCCGGGGTAAGCAGACTGATATGCCGAATGGTATTTGGTACACGCCCAGCAGCGGTATCTGGCAGACCGTATGGGTGGAACCGGTGCCGGAGGTGAGCATCAGCAACCTGAAGTTGTTCCCTGACTTGGACCGCAGTTCATTGCAAGTAATTTGCTTTCTGCGGGGAACGGGCTCCGATTTGGAAATCAAAGTGACGTTATTTGACGCGCATAAAAAGCTTGCTGAAACCAAGGGAAAAGCTGGTAATCCGCTGACTCTGGCAATTCCAAACCCCAAACTCTGGTGGCCGGACTCTCCTTTTTTGTATCGCCTGAAAGTCAGTGTGCTTTCCTCAGAAAAACGGGAGGTTGACGCGGTTGAGAGTTACTTTGGGATGCGAAAAGTCTCTATTGGTAAAGACGGGGAAGGCATTACTCGCATTCTCTTGAACAACAAGTTTGTCTTGCAAAACGGCGTGCTTGACCAGGGATTTTGGCCGGACGGCCTATACACCGCGCCAACGGATGCTGCTTTGCAATATGACGTAGAGGCCATTAAACGGCTCGGCTTCAATTTGAGCCGCAAGCATGTCAAGGTCGAACCGGAGCGCTGGTATTACTGGGCGGACAAGCTCGGTCTATTGGTCTGGCAGGACATGCCCTGCAGCGGCAATGGCATTCACGCCAAACCACCTGGCTATCTAGCCTCGAACACCGAGCGCCGAGAACAATTCGGAACCGAACTTGGGGCGATCATGGCTGATCGTTTCGACCACCCCTCAATTATTTCCTGGATAGTTTTTAATGAGGGCATGGGGCTTTGGAATCCCAATGGCTACAAGCTGGATGACGATATCCGTCGCTTCATGCGCCAGATGGCTGACATCGCTTCTAAAGACAAAACTCGCGTCGTCAACGCCGAGAGCGGCGCGCCGATGGACAATTACCAGGGTTGGAATGTTTTGGACATTGGCATCGGACAGGTCATGGATGCCCACTGTTATGGAACGACCAAGTGCATTTCCCCGACGGAACAGCGTGCGAGTGTCATAGGTGAATATGGATACTCAAAATATTTGACGGCGTGTGACAAATATCACGAGCTCGCTCGCCAACCGGGAGTCAGCGGACTCGTTTGGACACAGATCACAGATGTGGAGAATGAACGCAACGGGCTCCTGACTTACGACCGGAGCACATTTAACGAGGACGCTGAGCAAATAGCCGCCGAAAACGCAGAGTTCAATCGTCGTTCCTATTAGCCACTAAGAAATGGACGAACTTACTGACCGACTTCCAATGAAAAACCCAATCCTGAATTTTATTCGTCCCAATGGCGCGGTTTGCAGATCCTGCCAGGCCCTCCTCATGTCCGGTTTGTTGGTGGGTTTTCACGGTGGACTCGAGGCAAACGCGGAGCCGCTGTGGCAGATCGGACAAGCTGATCGGAGCGCTGCCGAGTTCGCACTGGCGAAGAGCGATTACACCCAATTTCTGCAAAGGTTTGGCAGTCCTGATCACGCATTTTACGTCGGCCTGTCCGAGTCAGCGCACGATTGGCCCTGCGTGTTGCCCGGACCGCTAGATACTTGGGCCGGCGGCAACCCGGACGGGAACTGGGACCAGATGAACACATTGCCGATTGGTTTTATTTTGGAAAGTGTTCCGGCTCAAGGGCGGTGCGCCTTCGTCGTCAATGTGAGCGACACTCCAACGAATCAGCCCCCTCGGCTGCGGATCACCGTGAATGATACTAATTTTGAAGTTGAAATCCCAGTGGGCGGCGGTGACGCCAGTCTGAGAGGTGACTACGCAAACGCAAAGGCCAGCGAAGCCCGCATTGAGTTTCCTGCTTCGTTGCTGAGGATCGGTTACAACGAAATTGCCTTGCGGACAACTCGTGGAAGCTGGCTGATGTTCGACGCACTGCGTCTTGAAACTCCAGCCAACACGCGACTCGAGCCAGTGTCGAGCGTAGTCGTTCGGTCCGTCGCCGCAGCCCCGTATGCAATGAGCACTCATCGCAAGGAAAATGCCACGGTAAGGGTCGAGGTCTATCAACATGAAAAGCCCGGCAGACTTTCGGTTTGCATCGGTGATGGTTCGGCGGTCGAATGGCCGCTCGAACCGGGATTGCAGGTGCTGGAAATTCCCGCGCCAGCATCCAAAAAAAATCAAACGACCCGAATTCGCCTCAGTGCTGAAGGCCGTTTGCTGTGCGAGAAACAACTAAGTCTCGCGGCTTGTCCGCCAGTGACTCCTGCGGATTACGTGGATGTCTTCAAAGGCACGGCGCATTCGCGCTGGATGATTGCGCCAGGACCGTGGATGCCGTTCGGCATGGTGAAGCTCGCGCCGGATAACCAACCTCAGACTTGGTGTGCGGGTTACGAGTATACTCATGAATATATCGATTGCTTCAGCCATATTCACGAATGGACGATGGGCGGGCTGGGCATGATGCCGACGGTCGGCCCTTTGCGCACGAAGCCTGGGCTGGACTGCACCGGCTACAGTTCGAGGTTCGACAAATCCACCGAACGTGCCGGCACCGGCTTCTACGAAGTGTTGCTCAAGGATACTGGCATTCGGGCTGAACTGACCGCGACAACTCGCGCTTCGCTGCAACGCTACACCTTCCCCGCCAGCGACTCTGCTCGGGTGATCTTTGGTTTTCTCCTGCCCAACGAGTATAAGATGGAAGTGCTCGGTGCCAAAGTGCGCCGCACCGGACCATCCGAAATTGAGGGCGTGGTTCGAACTCATTTCACCGGTTTGTGGGGCGACGGGGACCAGCGTTTCGAGCTCCATTTTGTCTCCCAGTTCAACCGATCATTTGACGCGATGGGCGGATGGAACGGTGATCAGATCACCCCCGACGCTCGCGAATTGGTGGAATCCAACGATTGCGGTGCCTTTGTGAATTTCAAGACCAGTGCTGGCGAGCAAGTCTCGGTTCGCACCGGCATCTCGCTGGTCAGCACGGAGGACGCGCGGCTCAATTTGCAAGAGGAGTTGGCGAAACCGTTCGGTTGGAACTTCAAGGCAGTCGTCCAAAATCAGTGCCGCGCGTGGAACGAATTGATGGGGCGCGTGGAAATTGAGACTCCGGATGCGCGCGAGAAGACGCGGTTTTATTCGAATTTCTATCGTGCCTTGTCGGGTAGGAACACTTGGAGCGATGTCAGCGGCAACTGGATCGATCCGCAAGGGCATCCGCAGAAATTAGCGGATTCAAGTGCGGTCATGCTGGGCAGCGATGCGCTGTGGAATACCTTTTGGAACTTAAACCAAGTCATGAACCTGATTACGCCGGAATGGTCGGTCCGGTGGGTAAAGTCGGAACTCGAACTTTACGACAAGTGCGGCTGGTTGGCCAAAGGTCCGGCGGGTTTGAAATACATCAGCATCATGGTGGCCGAGCATGAAATTCCCCTGCTCGTGGCCGCTTATCAACACGGTCTCAAAGGCATTGACCGGAAGAAAACGTTGGAAGCGATTGTGAAGATGCAGACCAGCATGCCGCAGAAGCTGTCCGGCGGCGGCCATGTCGGCAATGAGAATTTGGGAAACTATCTCAAGCACGGTTATGTGGCCGTGGATGGTAAGCAACAGGGCGACTGGAAGGGGCCGTGGACTTCAAACACCTATGAGTATTCCTATGATGATTGGTGCGTCGCTCAGCTGGCGCTGGCGCTGGGACGCACGAATTTGGCGGAGACGTTTCTGAAGCGTTCGCAAAATTGGCAGAACGTTTTTGATGCTGAAACCGGCTTTGCGCGACCGCGAATGGCGAATGGCGAATGGCAGACACCCTTCGATCCGCATGGAAAGGCTAGCTTTGTTGAAGGCAGCGCCTGGCAGTACACCTGGTTCGTGCCACAGGACGTGCCCGGTCTTATGGCGGCGATGGGACGCGAGCGCTTTGTCAGCCGGCTCAACGAGGGTTTCGAAAAGTCAGAACCTACGCGGTTTAACGCGGTGGGCGACCGGTATGATGTCGCCCCCGTCGATCAAGGAAACCAACCCACCATGCATGTGGCCTGGCTGTTCAACTGGGCCGGAAAGCCCTGGCTGACCCAGAAGTGGGCTCGCGCCATCTTGGACGGTTACTACGGCTATAATCCGGCTGACGCCTATCTCGGCGATGAAGATCAAGGCCAGATGAGCGCGTGGTTCGTCATGGCCGCGATCGGTTTGTTTCAAACCGACGGCGGTTGCCGCGTGAACCCCATCTACGAACTCAGCAGTCCGCTGTACCCGAGGGTGACTTTGCACCTCTCGAAAGACTACTACGGTGGAAAAACCTTCATCATCTTGGCCAGGAACGCCTCGAAGAAAAATCGATTCATTCAATCCGTAACATTAAATGGCAAGCCGCTCGACTCCTGGTGGATTCCGCAGAGCGTTGTCGTCCGGGGAGGCAAGCTGGAATTGGAACTCGGCCCGCAACCCAATGAAGCTTGGGCGGCCACGGCTTCGGCGCCGCCACGATAAGCGAGGGTTTTATTCGATCGCAAACCACAACACCTATGCTCAACCGAAACTTCCCATCATATCTGGCTTGGCTCGCCGCCGCGCACTTGTTTTGTGCTCAAGTCGTGGCCGCTTCAGCGATCCCGCTGCCGGAACATCCCCGGCCCGACTTCGAGCGCGCCAACTGGGTCAACCTGAACGGCACCTGGCAATTTCGCTTCGACAAAGAAAACGCCGGCGAAGGCGCAAACTGGGCAGCGGGGAAGACCGAATTTCCGGAGCAGATCACCGTGCCGTTTTCCTGGGGTTCGAAACTCTCCGGTTTGGAAAACAAGGCGGACATCGGCTGGTATCAGCGCACGGTGACGGTGCCCGAGGCGTGGAAGGGCAAGCGCATATTTCTTGTCGTCGGTGCCTGTGATTGGTTGACCAAAGGCTGGTTCGATGGTCAGGCACTCGGTGAGCATCGCGGCGGTTACACGCCGTTCGAGTTCGAACTCACCCCGATCGTGAACTGGGGCCAGGACCAGCAGATCATCCTCCGTGTGGATGACACGCCGCATCCCTTCAAACTCGAAGGCAAACAAGGTTATGGCGCGGCCAAGGGCATCTGGCAGACGATCTATCTCGAAGCCCGACCGGCGCTGCACCTCAAGTCGGTGCATTACTTCCCGGACATTGACGCGGGCAAAGTTACGGTAAGGGCGCAGTTCAACGACACGGCTCCCGCAGGCGTTAAATTGACGCTTCACTTCAAGACAGGCGAAGTTCCCGAGGTAACACAAGAGGTCGCGAGCGGTGCGAAGGAAGTTCAATTCGACGTGCCGATTACCAATCCGCATTTGTGGTCGCTCGATGATCCTTTCCTCTACGAAGTGGACGCCGCGTTGAGTTCGGGTGATGCCGCGGACCATGTCGGCACTTATTTCGGCATGCGCAAGATCAGCGTCGCAAAACTGCCGGGCACCGATTTTCCCTATGTTGCACTGAACAACAAACCCATTTATCTTCAACTCACGCTCGACCAATCTTACCACCCGGACGGCTTTTACACGTTTCCAAGCGACGCGTTCATGCGGGACGAAATCTTGCGCTCGAAACGGATTGGGTTGAACGCCAATCGTATTCACATCAAGGTCGAGGTGCCCCGCAAGCTCTACTGGGCCGACCGGCTTGGCCTTTTAATCATGGCCGACGTGCCGAACTTCTGGGGTGAACCCACCCCGGAAGCGCGCCAGGAGAGCGAGTTCGCCTTGCGCGGGATGATTGCGCGCGATTTCAACCACCCGGCCATCTTCAGTTGGGTCACGTTCAACGAGACTTGGGGGCTGTTCACCAAGCAAGGCAACAAAAGAACTTACCTGCCCGAGACGCAAGATTGGGTTATCCAGATGTATCATCTTGCCAAGCAACTTGACCCGACCCGATTTGTGGAGGACAACTCGGCCTGCAATGGCGACCACACGGAAACAGATCTCAATAGCTGGCACGCTTATCTGCCCGGCTATGCCTGGCGCGGCCGGCTGGATCAGGTGGTCAAAGACACCTACCCGGGTTCAAAGTGGAATTTCATAGGTGACCGCCTGCAAGGCAACCAGCCCATGCTCAATAGCGAGTGCGGCAACGTCTGGGGTTACGACGGCAGCACTGGCGATGTGGACTGGAGCTGGGATTACCACATTATGATGAATGAGTTTCGCCGCCATCCAAAGATCGGCGGTTGGCTTTACACCGAGCATCACGATGTCATCAACGAGTGGAACGGTTACTATCGCTATGACCGCACCGAAAAATTTCCCGGGGTGGATGCTTTCGTGCCGGGCATGACTATCGCCGATCTGCACAGCCCGTTTTACCTCTCGACCGGCAGCGAGCTGTGTCGCGACGTGAAACCGGGCGCGGTCGTTGACGTGCCGCTTTTTGCCTCGTTCCTCACCGACCATGTGCCCGGTAAGAATCTCGTGATTCGCACTGAACTCTACGGCTGGAACACGCTCGGTAAGCGGGAAACCTACCAACAAGCCAGCCTGACGATAAAGTTTGAGGCGTGGATGGCCAAGGAACTGGAGCCACTCAAAATGAAAATGCCTCCCCAGCCGGCGCTGGCCGTGCTCGGGTTGACTCTCGAAAATGAAGCCGGTGTTGTGCTTCACCGGAACTTCACCACCTTCCTCGTCGCCGATGGTTTGTCGGCACGTACCGAGGACATAACATCCGTCGCAGGCAAATTGCGCGTGGTGCGGTTTGCACCTGACACTTTCAAGGATGCCCAGTGGTCGCAGAAGCAATGGAACGTGCTCGGCGGCCTGAAGGTCAATGGCGCAGGCCATGGCTATTTTGAATATCGTCTGCCGTGGCCGGAACAACTTGATCCCAAGAAACTCGCCGGCGCCTCCTTTCTCATGGAAGCCTCGGCCAAGCAGTTATTCGGCAAGGACCGCGAAGGCGCAAAAAACGACGACGGTGATTTCATGCGCGGCAAGGGCACACACGATCCCAGCGCGAATCCAAACTCCTATCCGATGACCGACACCGTCACCTTCCCCAGTGAGTTGCGGGTGCGGGTGAACGGAGTGGTCGCCGGCACGTTCCACCTGCCGGACGATCCGGCGGACCATCGCGGCATTCTTTCCTGGCACGCACAACCTCATGACAAGAAATTGCGCGAGGCTGGCTCTTACGGCTATCTCGTCCAGGCGGCGCTTCCGGAAGCGGCGCTGAAAGCCGCCGGCGAGGCGAAGGAAATCGTGATCCGGCTGGAGGTGGATTCCGCCCTGCCCGGCGGGTTGGCAATCTACGGCGAACGCTTCGGTCGGTATCCGCTCGATCCCACCTTGGTGTTCACTTTGAAGTAAGCGCCCACCATCATGGCACTGCAGAGACAGATGAAGCGAATGCTGGTGGCGGGCTTGGCGCTCGCGACACTGGCGCTAAGTGCTTGCGCCGGCACCGATTTGGCGCGGGAATTCTCCGCCCCGCCTGATGCGGCCAAGCCATGGGTAAATATGTGGTGGTTCGATCGAATCACGCCCGCGAATATCACGCAACATCTCGAAGAATTGAAAGCAAAAGGCGTTGGCGGTGTGATGCTGATTGATTTAGGCAACCTGCCGGGCGCGCCGTACATGAGTGACAAGTGGCGGGAATTATTTCGCCACGCCGTAAAAGAGGCGGATCGGCTGGGTTTGAAAGTGGGCGTGAACACCTGTCCGGGCTGGCCCTCGGGCGGACCGTGGATTACTCCGGAGAATTCAAGTTGGATGCTGGTCAGTTCTGAGACTGTCCTCAAGGGGCCGCAGAAGTTTTCCGGCAGGCTCGTCGAACCGAATGGCCAGGGAACGAATTATGCCGATGTGTCAGTTCAAGCATTTCCGATTAGGGAAGGAATCTCCAATCAATTTCCAGTTATTACCCTGAGCACAAATCAGGACGAGCTGCCTAATTTAATTGACGGAAATTTCAACACCGTCTGGAAGTCCGGCGACAACGAACAGCCTTGGATCAAGTTCGATTTCGGTGAAACACACACCGTGGATTGGGTGTGGATGGACATGGTGGGACGGGTGGTCCTCGAGTCATCCGAGGACGGTGTCGTCTTCAAACCGGTGGTGACAATAGACGGGCCGCCACACAATACCATCTACGAAGCCATTCCAAAAAACACGGCTCGGTGGTTTCGTGCTGTCGTGCCGAAGAATATCACGGTGCGCGATATCGCACTGGGCAGCAGAATTGAGGTGGGGCGCACTGCACTTATGGCAGCAAAACGCGCGGGAACCCATCCCTTGGGCGTGACGGCTACTCGCCAAATTGATCAGGTGCGTTTCGTGCGGCAGGATTTAACGCCACTGCCCAGCGACCACCCATTGCATTTGCAGAATCGGATTGATCTGACTCAAAAAATCATCAAGGACGGCACCTTAGATTGGAACGTGCCGCCGGGAACTTGGAAGGTGGTGCGGATCGGACGGGCCACCACCGGACTAAACGTGGCGTTCGGCAAAGGTCTGCTGGTCGATTACCTCAGCCCGACCGCGATGGAGCAGCATTACGCGAAGGGCATCAAGCCTCTGCTCAGCGATGCGGGCGCGTTGACAGGAAAAACCTGGCAATATTCCATTGAGGACAATGTTGAGATTGAAGGCGTTTATTCATGGACGCCGAAGTTGCTCGAGGAATTTCAAAAACGGCGCGGTTACGATCCGAGACCCTATCTTTCTGCGATGGCGGGCGAGATCATGGAGAACTTGGAAATCACCGATCGGTTTCTCGCGGATGTGCGGCGGACAATTGCCGATTGCGTGGCGGACGAACACTACGGTCGTTGGGCGGAACTGGCTCATGCCGATGGGTTGCAGGTTCGCGCCGAGGCGGGGGGGCAGCATCACCCACGCTTGTTGTGCAACGATGGGCTGATGAATCAGGGGCGCATGGATGTGCCGGTCGCGGAGTTTTGGGAACTGGAGTTATGGAAAGAAAACCAGTGGGCGCCGGCGGATCATCACCAGATCACCACTCCGGGTTGGGACGAGGCGGCCCAAAACGTCAACGCCAAGCAGGCCGCCAGCGCCGGGCATTTGTACGGCAAAGCGGTCATTGCCGCTGAGGCGTTCACCACCGGAGGTCGTTTGCAACACTGGAGTCAGACCCCCGGGGGATTGCTGCGCCACGCGAACACCGCGTTCTGCGAAGGCATTAACGCGTTGAGCATTCATGGTTCGGCCACCTCCGGGCCCGAGGATGGTTTGCCGGGAAAGTCCGTCTTCGGCGGCATGCACTTCAATCACAACATCACGTGGTGGAATCAGGGCGCGGAGGAATTTCTCCGGTATCTCTCACGTTGCTCGCACTTGTTGCGGCAAGGACTTTTCGTCGCCGACGTGCTGTATTACAATGGCGATGAGGCGCCCAATTTTGTTCCGCCCAAGAACATCGATCCTTCGCGCGGCTTCGGCTATGACTACGACGTCTGTAACTCGGAGGTCTTGCTTACACGCTTGTCGGTCAAAGCCGGGCGGCTTGTCCTGCCGGACGGAATGAGTTATCAGGTTCTGGTTTTGCCGGCGCGTCCGGTGATGCCTTTAAGCGTGGTTCAAAAAATCCGGGAGTTGGTGGCCGCGGGGGCGACGGTCATCGGGCCAAAGCCGGAACGCACACCCGGGCTGACTGGCTATCCGCAAAGCGAACAGGCCTTGAGCAGAATTTCCGACGCGCTTTGGGGCGCAAAAAATGCATCCGCCCCGTTTCAACATCCTTATACCAAGGGTCGTGTGGTTTGCGGGGTGAGCATTCACGAAGTTTTGGCTCAGGCGGGCGTGCCGCCGGATTTCGCCTTTCAAAGCAAAACGGAGAACGCTCTCCTGGATTTCATCCATCGCCACACCGACGATGCGGAGATTTATTTTGTGGCCAACCGGCGCGGCGCAGCGGTGGCGGCGGAATGTTTTTTCCGTGTCAATGGCCGGCAACCGGAGTTGTGGAATCCAGTGACCGGTGAGCAACGGATTTTAACGCAATTTGAGTCCAAGGGCGGAGTCACCTCGATGCCGTTGGAGTTCGAGCCCTATGGCGCGATGTTCGTGGTTTTCCAGCAGCACGCTCAAAAGCCCGTCGCCGACAGTCGAAATGCTGCGAAAGAAAATTTTCCACGATTGAAAAAGATTCAGGAACTGACCGGAACCTGGGAGGTTCAATTCGATCCGCGGTGGTTTTACCCGACCAATGATCTCGACGGCAATCAAGCCAAAGGGCTGATGGTTTTTGAAAAGCTCGAAGATTGGAATCAGCGTTCCGAGGCCGCAGTGAAATATTTTAGCGGTGCGGCGGTTTACAAAAAAGTATTCCAACTGCCGCCCACCCTTCCCAACCAGCCGGTGTTATTGGATTTAGGCACGGTGAAGGAGACGGCGCGAGTGCGGCTGAATGGGAAAGACCTTGGCGTCGTTTGGTGCGCACCGTGGCGGGTGGACATCGCGGGAACCGCCAAGCCCGGAACGAACACGGTGGAAATCGAAGTGGTGAATCTTTGGCCGAACCGGCTGATGGGCGACAAGAAGCTTCCTGCCGCACAACGACGGACCCGCACTCGAATGTTCATGGGCGGGCTGAACAACGACCAATTACCTTCCGGCTTGCTCGGCCCGGTGACAATCCAAACCTCTGGTTCACAAGATTAATCTTACATGAGAACTCTGACTTCTATCGCTCTGTTGGCTTCCACAACTTTTTTATTTGGAGCCAACCCCAGTTCCGTTTCGACTCCGGCCGAGATAAGGACTGCCCTTGGTGCTCACAATCGTGCCGTTCATGTCAAGGACGGCTGGATTCGCGATCCATATGTCATCAAGGATCCAGACGGTTATTACTACGTGACGGGCACCACGCTGCTCTCCGGCACAAAGGAGACACTGGAAAAGAAATACAGTTCGGGGCCGCCGGGTTATGAATTGCGGGTTTGGAAAACGAAGGATTTCATCCGCTGGCAATTGCTCGGCGTGCCGTTCACCCTTAAGGATGGAGTTTGGTTCACCGCCAAACCTGAAAGGTTTGGCCAAGTTCCGGAAGCCAACTGGCGGCTCTGGGCGCCGGAACTCCATTTTATCAACGGCAAATGTGTTCTGGTCCATACCAGTCCTTCGCCGGTGAACGGAGCGAACTTATCGGTGGCGACCGGCGCGCGGCCGGCGCGTCCATGGTCCAATCCGCTGGGTGAGAAGATTGCTCAACGTCATGATCCATCCTTGTTCCAAGATGATGATGGCATTTGGTGGTTGATCTGGGGCGGCACTTCTATTGCTCCGCTCAAAGCGGACCTATCCGATTTCACCGCGGAACCGGTCAATATCAGTCCCTCCGGTGCCGTGAGTCAGGTGGGGTATGAGGGTTGTCTGATCCGCAAACTTTATGGCAAATACGTGCTGTTCGGCACGGCCTGGTCCACCGGAAAAGGGCGGAAGGGTTCCTATAATTTGTATTACGCCACCGCCGATAAGATCACCGGGCCGTATGGCGAACGAAAATTCGCCGGTCGATTTCTCGGCCATGGAACACTTTTCCAAGACCATGCCGGCCGCTGGTGGTGCACGGCCTTTTTCAACGCCAATGTGCCGCCGCTTTCCAGGGACGGAATCCAATCCAAGGATCTCGCCCAGGACGCTCAAACGATTAACGAGCAGGGACTGACGCTGGTTCCGCTTGAAATTAGAAAAGAAGCCGGCGACGTGGTGGTTCGCGCGGCGGACCCCGACTATGCAAAACCCGGACCGGACGAGATGCAAAAATTCTAATTTGTTAACTGCAGATAAGTCAGCCGGTCGGCAATCGGTTTTATTGGGGCCGCTCATCGTCGTGGCTGCCAATGGCGTGGTACAAATGGGTGCGGAGTTGCCACAAACAAAGCTGGACTCCGCCCTTCAGCCAAACAAATATGGCACGGTAAATCTGACAATCTTATGAAAATTTATTCGAGTTTAACTGTTGCGACCGTACTGCTGACTTTTGTCCCCGCTGGTTATTGCGTCAACGTCGGCTCGGCCTTCTACGGCGACGCCCCCGATGACCATCATCCGTGGGCGGTTCACGATCACAACCGGCCCCAGCCCAAAATCGTCACCCCCGGCACCTTCAGCAGCCAGGAACAACCGGGCAAACCGCCCTCAGATGCGATCGTCTTGTTTGACGGCACGGATGTTTCCAAGTGGGAAGCCGATCAGGGCGAAGGCGTTCCCACTAAATGGATCGTGAAGAACGGCGCAATGGAATGCGTGCCGGGTTCGGGTTACATTCGCAGCAAAGATAAATTCGGCGACTGCCAGTTGCACGTCGAATGGGCGGCACCCACAAAAGTCGAAGGCGAAAGCCAGGGACGCGGAAACAGCGGTGTGTTCCTGATGGGCATCATGGAAATTCAAGTCTTGGACAATTACAACAACCCGACCTACGCCGACGGCACCGCTGGCGCGGTTTACGGCGTCAACCCTCCCATGGTAAATCCCCTCCGAGCGCCCGGTGAATTTCAAACCTACGACATCGTCTTCCGCCGGCCCATCTACAAGGACGGAGCCGTGCTGGATCCGGGCTATGTGACTGTGTTGGTGAACGGCGTGCTCGTTCAGGACCATACCACGCTTGAAGGCTTTGGAGGTCACATGGGCCGCAGCAAACCCCGACCGTTTCCGGAAACCGGTCCCTTGAAACTGCAAGATCACGGCAACCCGGTTCGTTACCGGAATATCTGGTACCGACCGTTGCCGCCACGCGCGGTCGAAGGCGGCACGGACGGCTATCTGAGTGCCGAAGCCACCATTGCCAAGCGCGCAGAAATTGCCGCGATGATCCGCGCCGACGCCGCCAAGCTGCAGGATCCCGCGAACCCGGTTCCCGAAATGCTGCGGTTGGCGGAGTCGATCGTTTACGAGCGCGACGAGCAGGCGAGCCAACGCGCGCAGGAACTGGCAAAACAGTATCTGACCAAACTGGCCCAACTTCCCCCGGAACAACTGGCCGCGAAGAAAGACGAAGTCAAACATTTCCGCGACGTGTGCAAATACCTCGCCAAGTTCGGCATCATCGAGAAAGAGGACGAAATCAAACTCAAACTCGAACAGATCATCAAAGACAATAACTGGGACAAGAAAAAGTAACCATCCGCAACCGGTCCCGCAGGTTCCGCGTTCGCATACGTTACACTCGTATGAAGATTTTCTGCCGGTACATCCAGTAGAGAATCAGCCAGAATGACACCAGCACGGCGGTGCCGTTCGTGAGCGGGACGAAGGTGTCCCCAAAAAACTTCGGCCATTCCACGCCGAAACAGGCCTTCAGCGCATTGCTGACGAAGCCGTGGATCCAATGGTCGAAGCAATACGCCGCGATGGAATTCATGCCGATCACCGTGAGCGGGAAGGCAAGCTTCTTGAACCCCCACAGATCCACCGCTCCGTAGAACCCGGCCAGCAGCAGGAAACACCAGCCACCGCTAAAGAGCGTCCAGGTTGGCGTCCAGATCCGCTTGACGAGGGGGCAGACGCCGAGCGCGTGCAGCGCCAGTCCGGTGACGAGCCCCACCGCCCCGGCGAGAAGAAACCGCCGCACTTTTTGCTTTACGGAAAGTTCGCCGCGCAACCAGTTGCCGGCGATCAAGCCGAGAATCATCGTGCCGAGCGTGGGGATGAAATTCAGTGTCAGATAGCCACCCCCATTCGCGACGAAGGCTTTCGGCCGAGGAAACAAATTGAGAAACCACTGGTCAAAGGCCGCGCCGAGGTTGCTATTTTTGTTCCAGTGCGCCGCGAATCCGCTGGCGTGATGCGGCCAGTCGGCCGGCACGCCGACTTTTGGGTAATCAAAATCCGCGCCCGGCAACGGATACAGCGCCCACGCCAGCCAATAGCTGAACAGAATCACGGCCAGCGCGCTCCATTGAAACTTGGCGGAACGAAAGCCCAGCAGAAACAGAAAGGCGTAGCCGAGGCCGATTTGCGTGAGCGTGTCCTCGAAGGTGAAATTCAACTGCGCTCGGCCGCCGCCCGACCTTAAAAATATTCCCAGAAAAATCAGCACCAGGGAACGCCAGACTGCATGGCCGGTCATCTTCCAGTGTGATTGACCTTTCGCCCTCCGGCTGGCGATGGAGAAGGGCAGGGCAACGCCAACCAGAAATGAAAATGACGGCTGGATCAGATCGTGCAGCGTGCATCCAACCCAGGTGATGTGGTCGGTTTCATGCGCGAGAATCTGCCAGAAGGCGCTCTGCGGAAAGGAAAGCGCCACCTGACCAATGTTCAATACCTCCGCCATCATCAGGAACATGACGAAGCCGCGGTAGGCGTCGAGCGAAGTCAGCCGGGCGGATGCGGATTTGCTGAGGGTGTCTTGCATGGCAGGGCTAAAACATGTCTGATCCGGACCGGCGAGTCCAATACCTCATTCGAGTTATTTCTGCGGCACCTCGGCAAATTCGCCCGGTGCCCGGCTCGCGAACAAGCTGGTGCCGAGGTCATCGCGAGTGTGGACAGAACCTCGCGCACGGCGTCCTTCACCACGGTGTAGCCGCCCGTGAAGCCCTCTTCCCGCAGGCGTTTCCAAATCCGTTTGGCCGTGTGCCGCTGTTTGCGCGGCATGGCTTGATCTTCCTTCAGAATCTGTTTAATCCGTTCCAAAAAAGCCCCCAGCTTCTTTCGGAGCCGGGGCTGCTGCTGCCGGTAACCCGGCGGCTCACTGTGTTCCAGAATCTTCTTCAACGGCTGCCAGTGCAGCTTCGGCTCCCGGAGAATCTGCCGTTTGCTCACATCCGCCACCAACACTCTCCTGCGAATCTCGCTCCAGTCTTCCATATTGCGATACATGCTTCAGGGTTAATGAAAATACCGGACTTTTGAACCGTCCCGTCACCCACATGCCCCCCGCCGCGTCATTCGACCGCCGTTTTCACGGCTGGCAGCAGCGCACTCAAAACGCTAGCCACGATACTCACGGACGCTGTTTGACAGGCACCGAGAATTAGACTACTCTTTTGAGTAGTATATGACTGGACTGACCAAACGCCAGCGGCAAATTCTGGATTTCGTGTTCGCCTTGCAACGCGCGGGGGAATCTACGCCGACCTTGCGCGAAATCGCCGCGCATTTTGGCTTCAAAAGCTCGCGCGCCGCCGCCGATCATCTTGACGCCTTGAAACGGAAAGGCTTTCTCGAATCCGATTCCGGCAAGGCCCGTTCATTGCGTGTCATTTCCCCGCTGGCGAAACTGCGCAGCCGCATCGTGGACATTCCGCTGTTCGGCTCGATTCCAGCGGGTCTGCCCCAAACCCGCGAGCAAGACGCCGAGGGCTGCGTGACGGTGGACGTGGAGAGCATTGGCTACAAACCGACACGGAACGCTTTCGCGCTGCGTGTAGCCGGCGACTCCATGATTGGTCGGCACATCCTCGACGGGGATTTTGTCATTCTCGAACACGGGCCGGAACCGCGCCACGGCCAGATCGTCGCGGCGCTCATCGACGGGGCCAGCACGCTCAAGACGTTCCTGGTGAAGAACGGCAGACCCTATCTGAAAGCCGAGAACCCGAAATATCCCGACCTCATCCCGGCGCAGGAGTTGATGATCCAGGGCGTTTTCAAGGCGCTCATCCGAAAAGCCAAGGACTAAGGCACCCGGACAGCCGATGTCCCAGGCGATTTGCCAGGGTTATGCCATGCGAACGATTGTTCATCTCGACGCCGATGCGTTCTTCGCTTCGGTGGAGCAGGCCGCCGATGCGCGGCTGCGGGGCAAGCCGATGGCCGTGGGCGGCGAAAGCCGGGGCATCATCGCCTCGGCGTCCTACGAGGCGCGCAAGTTCGGCATCTACACGCCGATGCCCACGGCCCGGGCGCGAAAACTTTGCCCGAAACTCATCGTGCTGCCCGGCGATTACGAACGCTACGAACAGTTTTCCAACTGGATGTTCGGCTACGCCTACGATTTCACGCCGGACGTGGAGCGGACTTCGATTGACGAGGGCTACTTTGACCTCACGGCCAACCGTAAAAAGCCCGCCGAAGAAATCGCGCTGACCATCCGCAAGGCCATCGGCCAGTCGCTCAAAATCTCCGTCAGCGAAGGACTCGGCTCGAACAAACTCATCAGCCAGATTGCGTCCAAGTTAAACAAGCCCGCCGCGTTTCAGGCCGTCCCCGGCGGCGGGGAAATCAATTTCCTGCATCCCCTCCCGAACAAGTGGCTGCCCGGCATCGGCCCCAAGACCAGTCTGCGTTTGAACGCGGCGGGACTCGCGCACATCGGCCAGATCGCCGCCACCCCCGTTGAATTGCTGGCGCTGCTGCTCGGCAGCCAGGCCCCGCTCCTGCGGCAGTTCGCCCACGGCATTGACGAACGCCCGCTGATTCCCGCGCGGGAGCCGCAGAAATCATACAGCCAGCAGGAAACGTTCAACGAGGACGTGACGGACGAGGAATACGTCGAGGCGGTGCTGCGGCGCATGGCCGACCATTTGTTTGCCCAGGTGCGCGCAGAAGGGCGGAGCGTGCGGACGCTCACCGTCAGGGTGCGCTACAATGACCGCGACGAAGGCCAGCGCGCCGAAAGTCTGCGTGAACCCACCGACTTGGAAACGGATGTTTACGGACGCCTGCACGGCCTGCTGCGCGAAGCCTGGCAACGGCGCGTAAGTCTGCGGATGGTGTCGCTGAAGTTGTCGAATGTGTATGACGGAGTGTTCCGCAGCGAACTGGAATTGGAAACCAACGCGCGGAACCACGCGGCGCGCGAACGGTTGGCGGTCGCGGTGGACGAGTTAAGGCGCAACCAGGGTTGGCCGACGATCATGCGCGGGCATGATCTGCGTTTGCGAACGGCGCTGCGCGACATTGTGAACGAGCGCGCCAAACCGCAACTGAAAATCCGTTTCCAGATTCAGCAGCGGAGCATTCCGGCCAAAGCCGCGACCTATGTTCCGTTGCGCGTGCGCAGCTATTACACGTTTCTGGACTCGACGCTTTCACCGTCGGCCATCGTGAACCTAGCCAGGCAACACGGCCTGTCATCAATCGCCTTGACTGACATCGGCAACCTGCACGGAGCGCTGGAATTTGCGCAGGCCGCGAAGAAGGCAAACATCAAACCGATTTTCGGCGTGGAGCTTTGCGTCAACACGCATCCGCTGTTGCTCTTTGTCGCCTCCGCGACCGGCTATCGTAATTTGAATCGTTTGCTGTCAAAGAAGGCCGAGGGTGGAACGCAGAGCGATGAAACTGCCGTCGCCGCGCGGCAGCGTGCTCCGGTCACATTTGATTTTTTGGCGCACCACTCGGCGCAACTTGAGGGGTTGATTGCGGTCAGTCCAGACCCGCGCGTTGCCGAAATGTTTCCCGGTCGGGTTTACCAGATGGCTACAAGAGCGGCGCAGCACGCCATCCCTACGGGTTTGTCAGCCGTCCCCTGCCCTGCCATTCACTACGCGACGCCGGATGACCGGATCAAATACGACATCGTGCAATCCATCCGCACGCTGACCTTGCTCCGTCAGGAACATGCCGGCAAACACATGGATGGACGGCTCCACTTCCGCCGTGCCGACGAAATGGTGGCCGCCTGCCAAGACCATCCCGACTGGCTGGCGCACTCGCAGGAAATCGCCGACCGCTGCCTTTTTGAAATGCCGTTTGGCAAGCCGCAGTTTCCGGCGTTCACGCCGCCGGACGGTTCCGCCCCGCACGACTATTTGCACAAGCTGGTCACGGAAGGTTTGCACCGGCGCTATGGTGGGCGCGCGGCGTCCATGCGTCCACAGGTCGAACAGGAATTGAGCATCATCAGCGCCGTCGGCTACGAAGAATACTTTCTGGTCGTATGGAACATTTTGCAGGACTGTCGCGTGCACGGTATCGCCTGGATCACGCGCGGCAGCGCGGCGGACTCGCTGGTGTGCTATTGCCTCGGCATCTCGGACGTGTGCCCGATTCGCTTCGGCCTCTACTTCCGGCGCTTTCTGAATCAGGAACGCATGGCGCTGAACAAACTGCCGGACATTGACATTGATTTCCCGCACGACCGCAAAGACGACGTGGTGGACCTCCTCTTCGCCAAATACGGGCGGGAGCATTGCGCCGTGGTGGGTGGCTTCTCGACGTTTCAGGCGCGCAGCGCGTTCGCGGATGTGGCGAAAGTATTGGGCGTGGCCGAACGTGAAGTGCGCCGGTTCACCGATCATTTTCCGTGGAGCTTCGGCGGCGGCTGGGTGCCGGCGGAACACACGCCCAGCGGCGGGGCGAAGTTGCGCGACCTGCTTGCCGCCAGTCCCGAAAATCGCGACTTGCCGTTGAATGAAGAACCGTTCAGGACCGCGCTGGACATGGCGGAATTTCTCGACGGTTTTCCGCGCAATCCGAAAATGCACCCGTGCGGCGTGGTGCTGTCACGCCAGCCGATGCACGAACTCACGCCGACGTTCGTTTCCCACAAGGGCTATCCCACGACCCATTTCGACATGGACGCGGTGGAAGTCATCGGGCTGGTGAAAATTGACGTGCTGGCGCAAGGCGGCCTGGCCGTGATGCGCGACGTGAGAGCAGCACTGGCACAACGCGGCATCACCATGGACTTGAACGCGCTGGAGCCGTGGCAAGACCCGCAGGTTTGGGAAATGATTTCCGGCGGTGCGCGGGCGGTGCATCACATCGAAAGTCCGGCCATGACCAGCCTGTGCCGTCAATGCAACGTGCGGGACGTTGACACGCTCATCGCCATCGTGAGCGTCATCCGACCGGGCGCGGCCAACGAAGGCAAGAAGCTTGCCTTCACGCGGCGCTATCAGGGGCTTGAGCCGGTGACGTATCCGCACCCATCGTTGGAACCCGTGCTGCGCGATGCGTTCGGGCTGGTGGTGTATGAGGAACATATTCTGCAAATCTGCGAGGCGTTTGCCGGATTGAATCCGGGCCGCGCGGACGTGTTGCGCCGGGCGTTGAACAAACAGAAGCGCGTTGTCATCGAGGAGATCAGGAAGGAATTTGTGGCATCAGCCAAGGCGCGTGGTCACACACCGGAGAAGATCGAAGAAGTGTGGGGACTGGTGACGGGCTTCGCAGGTTATGCTTTCTGTAAAGCGCATTCCACCGCCTACGGCGTCGAGGCTTACCAATCCGCGTGGCTCAAGCGGAACTATCCGGCGGAGTTCATGGCCTCCGTGCTGACCAACGGCAAGGGCTTCTATGATCCGCTCGTATATGTTCTAGAAAGCTACCGGCTGGGGTTGAAGTTCCTGCCGCCAACGGTCAACGAACCCGGCCCGGCGTTCGCGGTGCGGGGCGGCGCGATCCGCGTGCCGTTGATTCGTGCCAAAGGACTCACGGAGCGCACCGTGAAACACTTGCTGGTCGAACGCGAGCGCGAGGCTTTTGTTTCGCTGGCGGACTTTCACCGGCGCGTGCAGCCGTCGGCCGAGGAGTTGGAGACGATGATCCGGGCCGGCGGGTTTGACGAGTTTGGCGCGACCAGGACACGCCAGTTTTGGGAAGCGCAACGTTTGGCAAAGTCTCAAGCCCGCAGTCCAAAGTCCAAGGCCGGAGGTGGGAACCTGGAATTTGATTTCGAGGCGGGCGCAAATCCGGTGGCGGACTTCTTCAACGGCAATCCATCGTTGCTCCGCGAACCGACGCGACGCGAACGGCTGGAGGCCGAGACGGAGTTGTTCGGCTACGCGGTGAGCGGGCATCCGCTGGAATTGTTCGACAATATCGCCTGGGACACTTATTGCCCGGTCGCGCGGTTGGGCGGGCATATCGGCGAGACCGTCGTAACGTGCGGGTTAGTGGTGGAGCAACGGACGCATCACCAGATCACCGGCGAGCCGATGAAATTTCTGACGCTGGCAGACTGGACGGGCATAGTGGAGACAGAACTTTTCGCGCAAACTTACAAGAACTACGGGCTGGCCACAGTGCGGTATCCGGTGTTGGAAGTCACCGCCACGGTCGAGCCGTTTGAGAACGGGCGGGGCTTTTCGCTGCGGGTGTGGCGGGCGGGGAAGCCGCGAACCAAATCGTGAAGCGGTACCGCCGCCGCGAGATCCTGGGACCAACCTGGTCCCGGCAAATTTCCCTGACAGAGAGCGCTTGGACTTCCACCGCGCCGACACCCCCCCAGCGTCAAGGTCACGGTGTATTGGCCCGCGTTGAAGAGGGCGGCGTGCGGCTGGAGCGTCTGAGGCGCGGAAGAGCCACCGGTAAATTTCTGGCGTGCCGGCCCTTTCGGCCTTCCGCCAACGCAATTTGATTGTCAGGCGGCGCGCTGGCCGATATGAGTTGAGCCAATGATCAAGGCATTGCAGTTGATTTTCAGACCCGAGCCGACCTGGCAGAGCATCGTCGCGGCGCAGCGCCGGTGGCTGTTCGTGTTCGCGATTCACTTCCTGCCGTTGCTGGCAATCGCCTCGGTGGCGGAAGGTTATGGACTGCGCCGTTGGGGGACGTTGCGTGGCGCGGTGCCTCATCTGATCGTTTTTTCTCCGGGTCAGACGCTGGTGTTCGAAATCGCCCAGGCCGTTTTGTTCATCCTGATTGTGCTGGTCTGGGCCAAGCTGATCAAGTCGTTCAGCGAAACTTTTCACGGCCGGCACACCTTTACCCAGGCGTTCACCACCGCCGCGTACGGCTTCAGCCCGATTCTTTTACTGAAAATGCTCGACGGTTTGCCGGCGATTTCGCCCTGGCTGACGTGGTTCTTTGGGGTGATGCTTGCGCTGCGGCTCATCTATTCCGGCCTGCCCACCGTCCTGCGGCCCGACCCTCCTCATGCGTTCGGATTGTATTTGATGAGCGGCTTCCTGCTGGTCATGATCACCGGCCTCGCGCGCTTCCTCACTTATTGGTATCTCAAGGGCGAATTCGTCCGGCTGGACGAACTGGTGTCCCAATTGCTTGCCCGATAATTTTATGACTGAAACCGAACGCGCGTTGCTGCGAGCGCTGCTCGAACTGGAGCGCGCGGTGAAAACGCTGGGCCAGGTCCAGCCCAAACCAAACCTGCTGCCGCTGTTTGAGCGACTGGACGAACTGACCCGGGCACTTCCCCGCGACGCTTCGCCCAACCTGCTGCACTATCTCCACAAGAAAAGCTACGAGAAAGCCCGGCTCTGGCTCGAAGGCCGCGACGCGGAAAACGCCCGCGGCAGTTGCGGCCCGCATGTTTGAAGATTCCCAGCCATTTCGCCGGCGCCAAACCCCGCCGTGAAACCGCTTTGTCTCGGCCATGATTGACGACACCATCGTGGCCATCGCCACGCCGCTGGGCGAAGGTGGCCTGGCGGTCATCCGCATTTCCGGTCCGCAGGCGCTGGCGGTCGCGGACCGTTGTTTTGCGCCCGCCGGCAAAAGTTCGCTCAGGCCTTCCGAGGCACCGACGCATACGATCCAGTATGGAAAAATTCTTCGCGACGGCGTCGTGGTGGACGAGGTGTTGGTCTCTGTCCTGCGCGCGCCGCGGACGTTTACGCGGGAGGACGTGGTGGAAATTTCCTGCCACGGTGGCCTTCTTCCTGCGAAATCAGTGCTGGACACCGTGCTGGCCGCCGGCGCGCGGCTGGCCGAGCCGGGCGAGTTCACCCGGCGGGCTTTTCTCAACGGCCGCCTGGATCTTGCGCAAGCCGAGGCAGTCGCGGACTTGATTCATTCGCGCACCGAACTGGCCTTGCGCGCGGCGAACGAGCAGTTGGCCGGCAAACTTTCCCAGCGCATCAACCAGCTCCGCGACGAACTCCTCAAAACTCTCGCGCACGTCGAGGCGCACATTGACTTTCCCGACGAGGACATCGCGCCGGAAACTCTGGCGCAACTGCTCGCCCGCCTTGAACGCGGCGTGGCGTTCATGGATGAACTCTTGCGCACCGCCGGCGAAGGGCAAATCCTGCGGCGCGGTATCCGCGCCGCAATCATCGGCCGCCCCAATGCCGGCAAGTCCAGCCTGCTCAACCAACTGCTCGGCCACGACCGCGCCATCGTCTCGCCGATCCCCGGCACCACGCGCGACACCATTGAGGAAACTGCCAACATCCGCGGGTTGCCGGTCGTGTTCATTGACACCGCCGGACTGCGCGAGGGGCGCGACGAAATCGAGTTGGAAGGCATCCGCCGCAGCCGCGAAACGCTTGAAAAAGCGGAATTCATTTTGCACGTCCTCGACGGCTCGGAGGATTTGACGCCCGCGGACGAAAAGCATTTGGCCGAGTTCAGCGGCAAGAAACGAATCCTGGTCCGCAACAAAATGGATTTGCCGGTGAAATTGAAATTGCCGCCCATGATTCACGGTTCACGGTTCACACCGCTGGACGTTTGCTGCCTGACCGGCACCGGCATCGAGACGCTGAAGGACACGATCAAGGAACTGGTCTGGTCCGGCGAGATCAAAACGGAGATGTTGCAGGTGATGATCAACTCACGGCACCAGGATGCGCTGAATCGCGCCCGCGCCGCGACGATTCACACGCTCGCCGCCCTGCGAGCTGGCAACTCACTTGAACTCGCGGCACTGGACCTGCGTATTGCCGTGAATGCCGTCGGCGAAATTGTCGGCAAAACCACCACCGAGGATTTGCTCGACATGATCTTCAGTCAGTTTTGCATTGGAAAGTAGCTGGCTGGCTCGGGTTCCACGGGGGTTTTCCAAAAGCGCGCTTGCCAATCAGCCAGCCCACAAACTACCCTCCCGCCGGTGAAGTTGATTGAACACATTTTCGGAACGGCAGGCCGGACCGAGTCATAATAAAACAGATTGATACGCATGAAGAAAAATTATTTGGCAATCCTCCAGGCGGGCTTGGTTACGGCGGCTGCGGGGTTAATGCTCACGCTGACGGGCTGCTCATCCTCGCACGTCGAAATGGGCCAGAGCACCACCACCTCGGTGGCGCTGAACGGGAAAAACTACAAACTCATCCAGCCCGGTGCCAAGGGCGTCAGCCACGGGTTCCGGCTCCTGGGCATCCTGCCGTTTGCCAGTCCGCACTACGCCGACGCAAAACAAGACCTGTTCGCCTCCGTCACCGAGCCTTTGAAGGGGCGGGCGGTGGCGCTGTCCAACGAGATGGAAGACAAATCCACGCTGTATCTCATTCTGTTTTCCGTCCCGAAACTTACGATCACCGCCGATGTGATTGAATTCACCGACCAGTCGAACGCGAAGTAATCTCGCACGGTGGTTCAAACCAGCAGCCGGAGGGTTGCCAGCACGGTCAGCACCAGCACCATCCGCTCAAACAACGCCTGGTCAAGCTGCCGTAAAATCACCGGGCCAAGCAACGCCCCTGGAACCATGGGAAGCAGTAAAACCGCGTCCAGCCGCAGCGAGTCCGGCGTGATCAAACCAAGCTGCGCGCTGAACGGAACCTTGAACAGGTTCACAAGCATGAAGAACCAGGCGCCGGTGCCTACAAAGACCAGTTTCGGCAAACCCACCGCCAGCAGGTACAGGAGCATCACCGGACCGGCGGCATTGGCCACCATCGTGGTGAAACCAGCGAACATTCCTGTCAGGGCGGTAAACCACCAGGCGTGCGGCAAGGTCGCGGCCAGTGGATCCGACTGGCGGCGACGCCAGAAATGCAGCGCCACCATCGCGAGCAGGATGCCCCCGATCAGCCGCCCAATCTGCGCGTTGTTGATGCGTCCCAAGGCCAGATAGCCCGCCACCACGCCGGGAATCACCCACGGAAATAATTTCCAGAGATGCGGCCAACTCGCGTGCTTGCGGAAATAAGCGAGGCCGAACCCGTCCGCGCAAAGCAGCAGCGGCAGCAACGCGCCCGTGGAAGCGCGCGCCGGCAGCGCGTTGGCAAAAAGCGCCACGCCCAGGACGTTCACCCCCGCGATGCCGGTTTTCGACAGGCCGGTGGTGAAAGCGCCCAGCGCCAAAAAAGTCCATTGCCAGACGCTCAGGTTCATGTCCACCGAGTATGCGCGGCAACCCGCGCCGCTGGCAACATCCCACCAACGGACTAAGCAATCTGATGCTTGGGCACCCCGCCATTTTTGGATTGTTTCACAGGGGGTCTCGCCTTAGATTCGCCGCATGGATAATTCGCAGTTTCCACAATACCTCGCGGTCCTGATGCTGCTTGGTCTGGCCGTGGCCGCGCCGTTCGGGATGATTCTGCTCTCCACCCTGCTCGGCAAACGCGGCGCGCGCAGCAAAATCAAGGACACCGCCTACGAGTGCGGCATGATCCCCATCGGCGAAGGCAGCACGCGCCTCTCGGTGAAATTTTATCTCGTCGCGATGCTGTTCATCCTTTTCGACATCGAACTCGTGTTCATGTATCCGTGGGCCGTCGTTTACAAATCCATGCTTGCCGATCCCGCCACGCGCAACCTGATTCTCGGTTCGATGGTTTCGTTCCTCGGAATCCTTTTCATTGGCTATATCTACGCCGTCAAGAAAAAGGCGTTTGATTGGAAGAGTTGATAATTCTGGGAACTTAAAGTGTTAAAACACTGAAGCGGGTGCCGCTCCAGCGTTTTTGGCTTTTCCAGGGAGCTGCTACTTGCCCGCGAGCGACGCGGTCACGATCGCTTGTGCTTCAGCAAGGATACTGTCGAGCTGCTTGGAGCCTTTGAAACTCTCGGCATAAACCTTGTAGATGTTCTCCGTGCCCGAAGGACGCGCCGCGAACCAGCCGTTCTGCGTGCAAACCTTCAAGCCGCCGATGTCCGCATGGTTGCCCGGCGCACGCGTGAGTTTCTGCGTGATGACCTCGCCGGCCAGCGTGTCGGCGGTCACGGCTTCCGGCGTGAGTTTCTTGAACGCCTGTTTTTGTTCCGGCGTGGCGGGTGCGTCAATCCGCTTGTACTCCGGCGCGCCGAACTTTGTGGTGAGTTCCGCATAATGCTGGCCGGGGTCTTTGCCCGTCGTGGCGCAAATCTCCGCAGCGAGCAGGCCGAGAATCAATCCATCCTTGTCCGTGCTCCACACCGTGCCGTCGCGTCGCAGAAAACTCGCGCCCGCGCTTTCTTCGCCGCCGAAACACACTGAGCCATCCGCGAGTCCGGGCGCGAACCATTTGAAGCCGACCGGCACTTCCATGAGCGTGCGTCCAAGCGAGCCGACCACGCGGTCAATAATGCTGCTGCTCACGAGCGTCTTGCCGATGACGGAATTTTTCTTCCACTGCGGACGATGTGTCAGCAAATAATTAATCGCGACGGCGAGGTAATGATTCGGGTTCAGCAACCCCGCCGACGGCGTGACGATGCCGTGGCGGTCAGCGTCCGGATCGGTGCCAAACGCGACGCTGAATTTATCCTTCAATTCCACGAGGCTCGCCATCGCGTATGGGCTGGAGCAGTCCATGCGCATTTTACCGTCGTGATCCACCGTCATGAAACTGAAGCGCGGATCAACTTTCGTGTTCACCACGGTGAGATCAAGGCCGTAACGCTCCTTCACCGGCTGCCAGTATTGCAAGGACGCGCCGCCGAGCGGATCAATGCCGATGCGCACGCCCGCCGCCTTGATCGCCGCCATGTCAATCACCTCGCCGAGCGTCGCCACGTAAGGCGTGATGAAATCGTGCAAATGCGTGTTGCTTGCCTTGAGCGCGGATTCGTAGGTGAGCCGTTTCACCTCTTTGTTGGCGCTGCGCAGGATTTCGTTGGCGTGATTTTGCACCCAACCGGTGATGTCCGTGTCCGCCGGGCCGCCGTTCGGCGGATTGTATTTGAAACCGCCGTCCGACGGCGGATTGTGCGAAGGGGTAATGACGATGCCGTCGGCAAGGCCGCTGTTACGTCCGCGATTGTAAGTCAGAATCGCGTGTGAGATCGAAGGCGTGGGCGTGAAGCCGTTCTCGCGTTGGAGGAACGTCTCGACGCCGTTGGCCGCGAGCACTTCCATCGCGGTGCGTTGCGCGGGGGCGGAGGCGGCGTGGGTATCCTTGCCGATGAACAGCGGGCCGCTGATGCCTTTGCCTTTGCGGAATTCGCAGATGGACTGCGTGATCGCGAGGATGTGGGCCTCGGTAAATGTGCCGTTGAACGGCGTGCCACGATGTCCGCTCGTGCCAAAGCTGACGAGTTGATTGGGGTTTGCGGTGTCCGGTTTGCGCTCGTAGTAATCACGTTCGAGCTTGCTGACGTCAATCAGCAATTCGGCAGGCGCAGGCTTTCCCGCTAGCGTGTGTAAATTCATTTATAGAATCATCAACGACGCAGCATTTTGTGTCAGACTCGGCCATCGCGCAAGACCGCCCATTCAATATTCTGTTTCGCGGCTGCAGAAGAAATCGCTCAACCCACCTATAGTGGCACAAACATCTACAGGGCTCGTCATTTACAATTCCCTGTTTGTGTCAGAGCCAATTGCTGACGTAGGCAGTTCGTTGCCGGGTCACATGCCCCAGCCGGCGCGGTTGTCGCGCTTGATGAAGCGGGCAGCCTCGGGCGCGTTTTTGGCGCGCATGGCCGGGCCGTCCCATTCCAGTTTCTTGCCCGTGCGCAGGGCCACGCAGCCCAGCAGCATGATCTCGGTGAGCGTCGCGCCAATCTCAAACCGCGAGTAGCACAATTCCGGATTGCTCTCCTTGATCGCCGCCAGCCATTCCAGATGGTGCCGTTTGTCGGCGTCGCCCTCGAACCGGTTGCGCGGGATTTTCTGCGCGATGCCGGGCAGCGCGGGATGCTGTTTGTAGCTGACAAAATCCTTCTCGTCGTTGAGTTTGACGAAAAATTGAGTACCGTAGTCGTCTGGGGAGAAGATTTTCCCTTTTTCCCCGATGAGGAGGCATCCGCTGCCGGGAATTTTTTCCAGCAGCGCTTCCACGTCGGCGGTGACTCCGCGCGGCGGTTTGTTGCTGCCGTCGTGGCCGCCGCGGCCATTCGCGGACGGTTTGCCGCCGTCGTACCACCAGAGCGTGGCGGGTTTGACGCCCCCGCGGGCCGGAAATTCGAACCGGATTTTAGAGCCGAGCGGGTAGGTTTCCTGGTTCATCGTGCCGAAACTCTCCGCTTCGATTTCGGTGGGATAACCCAGTTGCAAGGAGCGGAAGGCCAGGTTAACCGTGTGGCACGCCATGTCGCCAAGCGCGCCGGTGCCGAAATCCTGCCAGCCACGCCAGACGAAGGGATGATACACGCCCTGCTTGAACGGCCGCAGCGGCGCGGGGCCGATCCACAAATCCCAATCCATCGCCGCCGGTACCGGGTCGCTGCCGGCCGGCCGGTCCAGACCCTGCGGCCAGATCGGACGGTTGGTCCAGATGTGCACCTCCCGCACGGAACCGATCAGTCCGGACTGGATCACTTCCACGCCGCGCCGCAGGCCGTCCTCGGCGCTGCCCTGATTGCCCATCTGGGTGACGAGCTTTTTCTGGCGCGCCAGATCGCGAAGATGCCGCGCCTCGTAAATGGTCTGGGTGAGCGGTTTCTGGCAATAGACATGTTTGCCGAGACGCATCGCCGCCGCGGCGGCGTAGGCGTGGAAATGGTCGGGCGTGGCGACGATGACGGCATCAATCGACGATCCCATCTGGTCGAACATTTTGCGAAAATCCTGGAAGTATTTGGCGTCGGGATATTTCTTCAACTGGCTGGCGCAATGGTCCTGGTCGGCATCGCACAACGCGGCGATGTTTTCACCGGAGCAATGGTCGGTGTCGCTTGCGCCCTTGCCCGCCGCGCCGATGACGGCGAGGTTGAGTTTGTCGTTTAGATTGCGGCCGCGCACCAGAGCAGGCACGCCGAACGCGGTTGCGCCGGCGACCACCGCGGTGGTTTTAAGGAAGCTGCGGCGGCTCAGGCCGGGTTGCGCGGGACGCGGTTTGGTGTTCATGAAACCAAAACTACAAACGCGCGCCGTGAATGAAAAGAGATTTTTCCGGATTTTTGCGGGAAGGAGGGAAAGCGCCGGGGCGAAGCAGAAGTGAGAGCTATTGCGGATTGTCGCTCAAGGAATAATCCGTCGTCATTTCAAATCCGTTGATATCATATCCTGTGACGAGGAAATCATAAGTCTTACCCGACGTTAGTCCGAAGATTGTGGCCGAGTTTGCATTGCCCATGTCAAGTCGGGTCAAAGGAACACTCTGGTTGCTTGGGATGTAATAAAGAACATAACCGACCACGGTCGGAACTGAACTTTGAGGCCAGGACAAGAAGTATGGCGCAGCCGCGAACGGGGCGGGCGCCTGTGAACTGCCGATCACCACGCGATAGTACCGCGTCGGGGGCAGATTCTGGGGCGGATCCGTGTAAATGAAGTTTCCATTGCCATCGGAGGTGGCGCTGCCCAACGTCAACCACTGCGCCGGGTTCAGCGCTGAAGCGCATTCCACCCAAATAAGAGTACCAGGCGCGGCGCGGCATTGGAGTTGCATGGTGCCATCGGCCAAAGCGGTGAGTTGCAGCGGAGTCAACGCTGGCGGAGTGTCAACGAGTTGTAGAACCGTGTCGATCACCGCACCGGTGGCGTCATAGGCGGTAACTTGAAAGTAGTAGTTGGTCAAGGCCAGCAAGTCATTGAGAGTTAGCGAAGTGGCCAAACCGACGTCCTGACTGGTGGTAGAATCGGAACCCAGCAAGGAATAAGTCACGGTGTAACCGATCACGTCGGTATTCGCGCTGGGCAGCCAGTTCAAAGTGTACGGCGCTGCGTAAATCAGAAACGGAGGTATCGTGCTGATCGCGCTTGGGATGTATGAACGGTAAAACCGGGACGGCGCGCTCATACCGGCCGAGTCCACGAACAGAAGAGAACCGTCCGCCTGCGCGTTCGTCTGCTCCAGGAATTGCCAGTTAGATGGGTTCAAGGAATCGGAAAACTCGATGTTGCAAAGAGTGTTGGCTGCCGCTTGGGATTGCACCTGCACTGTTCCGTCAGGCGCCGGCACTATCGACAGCGGAGCGAGGGCGGTCGCCGTAAAGTCCAACGGGTCAGACAAACCACTCTCATTAAAATTGGTATCATAAACCACCACGGAAACGGAATAATCGGTGCCTACCAGCAGGTTGTTAAGTGTAACCGTGGTTTTGTTTGTAGCGTCCACCCAGTTCTGGGGCGAGCCGTCATTGGGTCCATAATAAACCTTGTAACCGGCCACGCTTGGATCCGGACTCGGATCCCAAGCCAGAGTACAGGGGTACGCATAGAGCACCGCCGCTTGAACCCTACTGAATTGAGGAGCAACGATCAGCAGACTTACCAAAAGCAAACGCAGACTCACACACCACCGAATCCCGCACCGGACACGACTACACTTCATCCGGTTATGCAACAAACAAGGTTTTCACAGTCCGTAGATTTACGTAAAATCCACGAGCCTGGCAACCCCATTGATGCCAAATTTGACAATTTTGCACGATTTTTGAATCGCTAATACTTGGCATTAATCATTCAGAACCACCGCCACCCGCGCGCCGCCTTGACACCGGCCCGGGCTGCCACATGCTCGTGGCCGGGCCAGAGCGGCCCCACCAATTGAAAACGCTGCACCAGTATCTGTTCCGCCAGGTCGCCGCCGCCATGCTGCTGACGGCCGGCGTGTTCACCTTCGTGCTCCTGCTGGTCAACGGCCTGCGCGAAATTCTGCCGCTGCTCATCAACCACCAGGCTGGCTTCGGCCTCGTTGCCGAGGCGTTTGGCCTGCTGATCCCCTTTGTCTGGGTCTTCGCGCTGCCGATGGGCCTGTTGACCGCCACGCTGCTGGTCTTCGGCCGGTTCAGCGCGGACCAGGAACTGACCGCCGCGCGGGCTAGCGGCGTGAGCCTGCTCTCGCTGATCGGGCCGATTTTGCTGGGCAGCCTTGTCCTCTGCGGCTGCAGCGCCGCCGTCAACCTGGAAATCGCCCCCCGCTGCCGCGTGGCCTACAATCAGATCCGGAGCGAGCTGCGCCTGGCTCTGGGCAACTTGCAACTACCCGAGGGCCGGCCAATCAAGGATTTTCCCGGCTACAACATTTACCTAGGCAAAATCCACGACAATGACTTGAAGGACATCCTGGTCTGCGAACTGGAAAACGAGACCGACGTCGCCAAGACCATCCAGGCCCCGCGCGGCCGTCTCGAACGCGACCCGGCCGGCCAAAAAATCATCCTGCGCCTCTACGACGCCACCATCATCTACCTGCACGGCGACCTGGCGATTTCGGCGGGGGAAGTGACCTACCGCCTGGACCTGACCGACGCCAAAAAAAGCGCGGGCAAACCCGGCCTGGGCGACATGACCTTCGCGCAGTTGCAAAAAGAACTGGCCGTAACGCAGGGGCAGGCCGGCCTCCCGACGAAAGTCAAAGCTGTGCTGGCGGAACGGGTTCTGGTGGAAATGCACCGCGAAGTTGCGTTCTCGTTTGCCTGCTTCGGCTTCACGCTGGTCGGAATTCCGCTGGGCATTCGAGTGCATCGGCGCGAAACCAACATCGGCGCGGCCATCGCCCTGGGCCTGGTGGCGGTGTATTACGCGCTGATCATCCTCGCCGGTTCGCTCGCCACCCGCCCGCAATTCGCACCGCACCTTTTGATGTGGCTGCCGAATTTGATTTTCCAGGCGGCCGGCGGAATCCTGCTCTGGCGCGCTAACCGCGGCGTTTAGCCGTTGGATTTCCAAGGTTGAAGGCTGGAGCTGACTGGGTTCCACCACGATGGGCTTGTTTCTTCAGGAAATGCCCGCGGTGCTCGGCTTGAACTGTTCCCGGCCCGGTGGACGGGGAAAACATGGTTTGGAGATTGCCAACCGGGCCAAGGACATCGTCACCGAACAAATACAAAAAGAGCGGCAAGGTTTTTGACCAACTTTTCAGAGCCAATAAGACCATTGCCGACCGGGAAAAGCGGCCGCTGCCAGCGGGAGCGCTGGTGGAGGACAACCGGGGAGGATGATTCCCACAGCCGGAATCAGCGTTCCCGGCGAGGCAAGGGATTGTTCCGCGCCTGGCGGCGGGATTCATCAATGACGCGACCGCGGTAGTGAACGAACACCACGACCACCAGCGACCACACGCAGACGCACACGATGGTTTCAACAGCACGCATGACAAATGGATGGAAGGGTCATTTCACGCTGCCAGTTTGGGCACGCGTTCGGAACAACTGGGGACGCAGCAGACGGCCAGCCTGCCAGCCCAGCCCCGCGACCATGAACAGGCCCAGCGCCGCCGTCACCGGCTCCGGCACCACGGTGATGCTCATGGACCAACCGTTGACGGTGGGCGCATCGTCGCTGGCCGTGACATCCGCAAAGTAGAGGGTCCAAGTTCCGTTGGGATTCAACCCGTTCAACGCACTGAAGGAGATGCGGCCCGCGCTGGAATCAAAACCTGACGTTGCGGACAGCGGATCAAGCGCCCGTCCATCGGGTTGCCAGGTGCCGGTCAACTGTCCGCTGCCGTTGAGGGTCGGACTGTCGTTGCCGTAAAAATGCACGTCATTGGCCGCGGAGGAACTCAGCGTGATGTTGAAACCCGAATCTGAGTAGCCGAAGGCGCTGGTGCTGCTCACGCCCACGCGGTTCAGCAACGGCACCAGCACGCCGTTGTAACTCAGGTAGGCGTAGGCGTCCCCGTTGAACCCGCCGCTCACGTTCAAGCTCACGCTGATGTCCGTGATCTGGGCGTTGGGCATGGAAATGTCGCTGATCGCGCGTGAATCCGACCAACCGGACACGTTGCCGGCCGGGATCGCGCCGCCATTGGCAAAGCCGCTGCCGTAGGAATAGTTATAGACCGCGGCGCGGGCGGCGAGGCTCAGGCAGAGAACCGGCAACAACAGCAGCCGGCGCAGGACAGGAATGGGCAGTCTAGTGGGCATGGTTCAATGTTGAATCAGCCGGTAATACCCCGAAGGCTGCGGCGGTGAAGTGTCCGTAAAGATGAACACCCCGCCGCTCGGCGCGTTGGTCGTGCGCAACACCGTGGCCGTGGTGAAGGTGACGTTCGTGTCCCGCTGCACGTCGTAGGTGTAACCGGGAATGCCCGCGAAGATGATGGTGACCCCGCTGGCGTTGTAACTGACATTCTGCGCCACCCCGCCCTGTTTGGCGACGCTCACGACGATCTGACCCGTTGTCACGCCGCCGTGACCATCATTCACCGTGTAGGTGAAGCCGTCGCTGCTGTTGTTGGTGGGGACGTAATAGATGTACTTCGTGTCGGTCGTCACGGCCGCGCCGTTGGTGCTGGTGCCAACACTTTGAAAGACCACCGTGTCGCCGTCCGGATCGCTGGTATAAGTCGCGAGCAGGGTGGATTTCGTGACCCGCAGGTTGGTGCCCGGCCCGCGCACATAGGTGGCGGTGCCGGCGGCCGGCGGGGAATTGGTCATGACCTGGCCGCCGGGAAGATTATTCGTGCTGCCAAGGTAATTGCCGTCGCCGGCATATTCGGCGGTGATGGTGTTGGTGCCGCGCGGGAGCGAGGTCGTGGTGAGGCTCGTCGCCGTGCCGCCGCTCACCGCGTTGGTGCTCAATGCGGCGCCGTTGGTCTTGAAGATCACCGAGCCGGTGGCAGCCGACGGCAGGGTGGCGGTGAAGAACACGCTGGCATAACTGTGCGTCGGATTGGCGCTCGAGGCCACCGTGACCGACGTGCCCGCCTGGTTCACCGTCAGCGTGCCGGTGGCGTACGTGATTGCGTAATTCGACGCCAGGAAACCGCCGGTGCCCGTCGCCGCACTGGGCGTGATGGTGTAACTGCCCGCCGCATCCGTGGCGTTGGTGCCGCCGCTGGCGACGAGGGAGACGGCGGTGACCGATTCCCCGGTGGCCAGACCGCTGCCGACGCTGAACGCCGTCGTGCCCAGAGCCAGCGCGGTGCCGTAGGTCTTGCTTTGGTTGGTGGCGGTAATGGTCAACGGCGCGCCGGTGATGTTGGCGCTCAAGGCCGGTTGGGTGAGCGAGTAATTGCCCGCCGCGCTGCCGGTCAAAGTCAGGCCGCTGACCGTGACGGCGAGGCCGTTGGCTTTGCTCGCGCTGGCGAAGGTCGCCGTGTAGCCGTTGGTGGAGAGAAACACGCTGGCCGCGTCACCGGCGATCACCCCGCTCAAGGACACGCTGTTGGAACTGAGCGTGGCCACGGTGGTGCCATCGTAAGTCCGGTTGTTTGCCGTGAGGCCGGAGGCCACCGTCACCACCGCCGGATTGACCGTCAGACCCGCCGCGGCCGAAGTCGCCGTGCCGCAGGCATTCGAGACCACCAGATCATAATAGCGGGCGTCGGCCAGCGCGACCGTGGTGATTTGCAGGTTGGTGCTGGCCGCGCCGGAATTGGTGCTGCCATCCGCCTGCGCGCCGTTGGCCAGGTTGACGACGCTCAAGTCCGAGCCGTTCACCCAAATGCCGGTGGTGTAATTGGCGGCATTGTCGCTGCTGTAAATGCCCCCGCTGACAATGATGCTGTTGAAGAAAAGATCATAGGAGCTTGCGCCGGCGCCGGTCCCGTTGGCATCAAACAACCTGACCTGGGCGGGCACCGAGCCACCGGTGGGATTGAGCAGCGTGCCGGTGAATGGTCCATAACTCGTGCCGCCGCCGGCGACTGGCCTGGTTTGAACCGTGACGGAATAAGTGGTGGATGAAGCCAGGGTGAACACGATGCGCAGCCCGTCGGCGGTGAAGGGAATGGAAGCGGGCGTGTAATGCGCCCCGGAATTGTCGTTGATCTGGTAACTGTCCGTCACGCTGCTGCCGGTGTAGAAGAATTCCCAGACGATGTTGCCGCTGGCGTTGCGCAAACTGAAGCCGACGCTCTTGCCGGCGGTAATGAATCCGTTGTCCATGTCCAACTGGAACGTCTTCCCCACCACCAGGGCGGAGCCAAAGCTGCGGATGGCTTCCGTTACCGAGGCGGCGTTGTTGTTATACAGGCCCCACGAATTGCCGCTTGTGTCAATGTTGCCCGAAGGCGGCGTGCCATTGTTCGACGAGGAGCCGACGAAGAAGCCACCGCCGCCCGCGTTGAGCGTCCAGGTGTTGGCGGGAATCCAGTTGTGCCGGCGCCACTGATACGCCGGGGTGGTGCCGGAGTTCGTGACCGTGAAGCTCGCCGTGGTGCCGTAGAGATTCGTCGCGCTCGCCGGATTGCCGGTGATGACCGGCGCGACATTCACCGTCACGCTGGCCACCGCCGAAGTGGACGACGAACAAATGCCGCTGGTGACGATGGCGCGATAATAAGTCGTCGCCGTCAACGCCGGCGTGTTATAGGTCGCGCTGGTCGCGCTGGGAATGTTGGTAAAAGTGGTGTTGTCGGGCGAGGCCTGCCACTGGATTGTGCCGGTGTTGCCGGCCAGGGTGATCGTGGTGCCGCCGCCGCTGCACAAGGTGGATGCCGTCGGTGTCGCCGTGCCGCCCGCGGACGTCGGATAAATCGTCACCGTCGCCGTGCTGGAATTCGCCGAGGAACAAACGCCGCTGGTCAGCACGGCGCGATAGTAAGTCGTCGCCGTCAGCGTCGGCGTCGCATAGGTTGAACTGGTGGCGCTGGGAATGTTGGTGAAAGTGCTGTTATCCGGCGAAGCCTGCCACTGGATGCTGCCGGTGCTGCCGCTCAGGGTGATCGTCGTGCTGCCGCTGGCGCAGAAACTCGAGGCGCCCGCCGTCGCGGTCCCGCCCACCGAGGCCGGATTCACCGTCACGGTGGCGACGGAAGAATTGGCCGACGAACAGACGCCGCTGGTCAGCACGGCGCGATAGTAAGTCGTCTGTGTCAGCGCCGGGGTGTTATAGGTCGTTCCGGTGGCGCTGGGAATGTTGGTGAAGGTGGTGTTGTTGGGGGAGGCCTGCCACTGGATCGTGCCGGTGCTGCCGGTCAAAGTGATCGTCGTGCTGCCGCCGCTGCACAAGGTGGATGCCGTCGGCGTCGCCGTGCCGCCCACCGAGGCCGGAATCACGGTTGCCGCCGCGTTGGCCGACAGCACCGCGCCGTAGGGGCTGTAAACCAGCACGGCGTAGTTGGTGCCGTTGTCGTTGGGATAACTTAGCGCCGGCGTGGTGTAACTGGAACCCGTCGCGCTTGAAATTATCTGGTCGCCCTTGTCCGCGCCGGTGGTCAAAGCGCTGGTGTAATTGCCCGCGTTGTCATCCGACGTGCCGGCGATGAGGTTGTTGAAGAACAGCCGGTTCGCATCGCCGGTGCTGGCGTTGTTGTTTTCCAGCAAGACGCGGTCAATGTTTCCCGCCGGCAAGGTGCCGGAAAATTCCTTGGCCGCGCTGCCGCAGGCCGTCACGATCAGCGTGTAGGTGGAAGAGCTGCCGAGGATGAGCTGGATTCTAAGTCCCGTTTTCAGCCAGCCGATTCCCGTATCGTGATAACCCGTGCCATCCCAGAAAGTATAGTTGGCATCGCCGCCGCGGAAATAAAACTTGAAGAGGTCCACCGGGCCGGAAGTCTGCTGCAGGCGGAACCCGTTCGTCTTGCCGGTGTCGACGCCGCCGTTGTCCATGTCAACGCTGAACACCTGGCCGGCGGACAGCGCGGTGAAGCCGCGGATCGCCGTGCCCGCTCCGTCCATGCCCCACGCCAGGCCGCTGGCGCTGTTGATGTCGAGGTTTGACGAAAAGCTGTTGCAGGTGCCGCCGCCGTTTTCGTTCTGCGTGGAAGTCTGCAAGTATTGCGTGCCGCTCACGGTCCAACCGCTGCCCCAACCGGCGTTTGAGCGCTTGCGCCAGGCGTAGGATAGTGGCGCGGTGCCGGAATAAGCGGGCGTGAACGTCGCGGTCGTGCCGCTGCAAACCGTCTGCGCGGCCGGCTGGGTCGAAAGCGAGGGCGCCACCCCAAAGGCCACCGTCGGCTGCGCATTGATCTGCGTGCCGGCGATCGTCACCGTCACCGTCTTGGTCTCGGCGACGGTGGATTTGATCGTCGCCGTGGTCTGCCCGTTGGCGACGGTGTTGGCCGGCGTGGAAACGGTGTTGCCGGAGCCGCTCACAGACAACGAAACGGAGGCGCCGGAAATCGGATTATTGTAAGCGTCCAGCGCAGTCACGGTAATAGTCGAAGTCTGAGTTCCATCCGAGAGCACGCCCGTCGTCGGACTGGCGGTCGCGGTGGAGTTGGCGGCGCTCACCGATCCTGCCGTGATGTTGAAGGAACTGCTGGTTGCGGAGGTTAGTCCACTGGACGCGGCGGTGAGCGTGTAGCCGGTTGCTGCAGGATTGATGGAGAGATTGCTGAATGTGGCTTTGCCGGTGGAATCGGTCGTCGCGGTGGTCGTTCCGTTGAGCGTGCCACTGCTGGGCGCTAACGTAATGCTTACCCCGGCTTGCGACACACTGCTCCCGCCACTGTTTTGGAGTTGCACCACCACACTCGACATCGTGCTGCCGGCGGTCGTGTTCGCGGGTTGCGTCGTGAAAGCAAGCTTGTTGGCGAAACTGCCGAAAGGCCAGGTGATTCCTGTTCCGTGGGGGAAGCTTACAAGGGAGAGGCTAGTCCCACTGGCGCCATTGTAATAGAGTGCGCAATTGATGGGGATTGTGGCGCTGCTGACATTGACAGCGATGCTTATCCGCAAAATATGCCCAGCGGCAACAGTATAGTTGGTGGTCGAAGTTGTGCCACCTGGTCCGAAATTATACTGGGCGGAAGCCCCGTGGTTGATGGTCGTGCCCGGGCTAACAGTCTGGGTTATCCCACCAATGCTGGCTGAAGTTCCGTCGGCAGGGTTGTAGTCGTAAGGTGTTTGAGTAATGCTCACCACGGTTAAGCTGCCCGAACTGGCGTTGTTGATCAGGCCGATGTCTGTACTTCCTCCCCCGCCGATTCCGCTGCCACTAGCGATGGCTTGGCTGCTCGAAAGCGGGGGGGAATAAAAATCATAGGAGAACGTGGCCGGGCTGCTTGAGGAACTGCTCGAAAGTTGTGAAGCGCTGGATCCGGCAGCGGTCTGGAGCGTATTGGCTGTGGAGCCGCCGTAGATGGCGGTGGTGGTGCCTGAACGAAGGTAAAGTAAAGTATCCGGACCATCCGTGAACGTCGCCTGGGCCACCGTGCCGGAAGTCTGTCCCGTCGCAGTCAATTGCAGCGTGGTGTTCGCTTCATCGCTCGTGACAAACCAACTCGCCGTTAAATCTCCATTCGTATCCGCCGTGACGGTCCACGGGTCGTGTTCCGCGCCGAGGTCATTCGGGGCGGTCAGGTTGAGCACTTGCAGTTGCACCCGTTCACCGGGCGCGAAGCCGGTGCCGGAGATTTGCACGGTGGAGCCCGGCGGATAGTCCGCCTGATCGGTGGTCACGCTGGCCTGCGCCAGGGCGCTCACGGCAGACAGCAGACAAACCCAGACCAGCAGTCCCACCAGGTAGTAGCGCTTGCGTTTCACGCGCCGACTGCTGCGCCGCCACGGCAGTTTGCTTTTCGGTCCCAGGGTCAGCGTGAGCAGCAATTTTAAAAAGCCCGCGGAAGGGTTGGGCATTTGCGCCGCCGGCAGCGGTTCCTGCGCCGCCGCCGGAACGCGGTCCGCCAAGGCGCGTGAGTTCTCGCGGTCGGAAAAGGCGGGCGCAGTCAACAACACGGGCGAACCGCCCGGGCTGACTTGGGGGTCGCGGGCGCGACCTGGAGCAATTACTGATTCTGAGTTCAAAGGACTGCCGGTCTGATGGACAAACGGCTGGACGAACGGGCGCAGTTAAATGTTACGGTCTTCAATATTTTTCCAGGCGCAGCCACCGCGCCCGGCCATCCGGGCACGCGCGGGCGCGGCCTTGGGGTGCTGGACGCTGGTTTTGCGCTGCTCCATACAACTTACTGAGTATGATAAAAAACCGCTGCCTGACAACAACGGTTAGTACGGATTCAACTGCCGTAATACTACGGAGCAGGGGAAAACGACCGGGCGGCTCCGGGCAGATTGGTGGCGGCTTGAAACGCGGATTCACGGGCGGCGGCAGCTTTCCGGCGGCATGCAGCCGTCCAGGGAACACTTCGCAAACGCCGCCGAGGTGTGACATCAGGAGCAACATAAATAATGTTTCGATTGGCCCCGGAAGGGGCAGGGGCCGGCTGCGGGCGCGCGCCCCGGCAACCGGAGCCGGTTTGGTTGGCGTTCAAGCACTTTGACCTGGTTTGACTGGGTTTGACTCCGGGCCGGTTGCGCCGGCGTCAGCGGCTGCCTCCGTCGGCACCTGCGTGGCCGGCGGCAGGCCGTAGATCTCGCGGATGCGGCGCGCTCTTTCCTCGGCCTCGCCCGCCCTGGCATCCTCCGGCGTTTGTTGCGGCTTCGGCGCAAGGCCGTAAATTTCCCGCAGCCGCCGTTCGCGCTCCTCCGGACTGACCCAGTTCTGGCAGACCAGATCGCGCACTTCCGGATTTTTCAGCCAGCCTTGAAAGTGGGCGAGCACCTCCTCCTCGGTTTTTTCGCGCTCGCGCTCCAGCCGTTCCCGCTCCAGTTGCAACCGCGCGCCGCTGTGGTCGCCGCGCCGCAGTTCCACGATGTCCTGGCACAGCCCGCGCAGGGCGCGCAGCCGGCGGCGGAAGTCCTCCGTCACCTCGCCGTTCCAGCCGTGCAGGGCCGAGGCGTAGCGCACCGCCAGCACGGTGGCCAGGTGGTCGGTCAGCTTGCCGTCCGTGGCCGCGGTGATTTCCTGGGCGTCCGCCGCCAGTTCGCGGGCCTGGTCCAGGGTTTCCTGCCGCGCCTGCCATTCCGCAAAACCGCCCGCCCGCCATTCGCAGAGGTTCTGTTTGCTGATGGCCATGCCGCCAAAACCCTCAACGAGGGTCTGTCTGACTTGAGGCAGCGCGTTGAGCCACGCGAGCAGCGGACCGCCCTGCCCGCCATTCTGCAGACGGCGGTTCAACTCATCGCGGATCTCACGCGGCAGCCGGGCGATCTTTCCGTTGCGGGCCATAAGCTAAATTTGAACCACGGAGGGACGGGAATTGCCGCGATAAGACACAAAGGGCGCAAAGAAAGAAACTCGTCGGTATTCTTTGTGCTCTTTTATGTTTTCTGCGGCCATGACTCTATTTTGGCAGAACCACCGCGCCGGATTTTTCCAGCGCATCCACATCGGCGAAATATGCCGCACGCATCAGCCGGAGTTTTTCACGGTTGTCACAGGGCGTGTTCTCCTCCAGCGCCGCGTCCAGCCTTTCGAACGCCGGACGATAAGCCGCTGGCGGCGGACCCCGATGCCATGGTTTTTGGCGACGGTTCATAGCCAGTGCAATTCCCTTTCAATTTTCTCAAGGGTTTCCTTGCTGAACCCGGCCTGTTTTTCCGGGAACAATTCGGCCATGATTTCCGGCCGCCGGACCCATTCCCGAAACTCCTTTTCCTGCTGCGCTTTGGAAGTGGCGCGCTCCCAGTCCAGTGCTTCCCGGTCCAGCTGCAGCCGCGCCGCCGCATGATCGCCGCGCCGCAGCAGCGTCCAGTCCTGCACAAACGTGCGCAGAATTTCCAACCGGCCGCTGGCAGCCGTTGCGTTGAGCTTTTCGCGCGCGGCCAGGAGATACTGCGGGGCCAGCCAGGCCGCCACGGCATCGGTCACGGAACCGCCGGCAACCGTTTTCAACTCCTGCGCCTCGGCCAGCATCTCGGTCAGCATGTTCTTGGCCGCGGCGAGATTGGAACCGGGCGCGCTCATTTATACCTCCCGCGGATGTAACGGTTGTAATATGCGCCCATGGAGGACGCGTTCATCAACTCGGCATAGACCGAGTGGGGAACGCCGGGGTGGTCATAAATTTCGTCGCTGGTGTGGAACTGCACATACAAATGGCCTGCGCTCCAGCCGACCGCGCGAAGGGAAGAACTGTTTACGAGTAATAAACTCATGCCGGCTAAAATAGGCCGACGGGAAAAGTCAGGTAAGACTCAGAAATAGCGTGGCAATTGCCGGGCACCCGGAAAATACCGTGCTAATTGGCGGGTGCCTGCCGTTCCCACGAGAGCGGTTTTTCATTCGCGGGCAGAAAGGGAAACAGTTTGTGAAACAGTTTTCCGGCCTCGCGCCGGGCGTCATGCCATTTTGTTGGATCGCCCCATTTGTCCGAGGCAAACTGTTTCGCCTGGTGAATTGGCTGGCACGCCGCAACCGCCATCGTCCGCCGCGTTCCAAGAATTTCCTTGGTTGTGAACCGGGCCAGCAAGCGCATCGCGGCCAGACGCGTGAGATTGGCCCGCCAGTCTTTCGGCTTGTGGCCGCGCGCATCGGGATTCCCCAAATGCTTCGGACGGTTCGCTTTTACCCACCGTCGAAAATATTGAACCAACTCCTCGTTGGTAAAATTGGACCATTGAATTGAAACCACCGTCACTTCTCCGCCGCCTTCCCAATACAGCGATGGTTGGATGCCCGGAAATTCCTTCAGCTTGCCCTGTTTAATCAAATCCACTTCGCTGGTTTCGGGATTTTCCTGGCGGGCTTTTTCATAGGCATCGTGCAATTCATGCCAGCGGCCTTCCGCCCATCTGGCAATGTCCGCCGCGTCGTGCCAATCGCCCCGCTTTATCGGGACAAGGGGAATCACTGTCCGGTCGCTCCGAATCCCCGACCGTTCGCAACGTTCCTCCTTGGACAATGATTGCCACGGCGCAGGAAAACTGCCTGTTATCACAGGCGCGCCCGGGTGCCGGTAATTCGCCAACCGTTCGTTAATATTCTGATACTTAACGTCCGGTTCGAAAAAAAATCCGCGCATGAATACTTCTGACGCATAGCCGATGTTTTGCACTTCTTGCAAATCGGCGTGTAGCTGCAAATCCCAGTTGCTGCCGGCTCGCCAGTTTTGAACACATCGCTGCCGCAGTTCGCAAATGAATGCCGACTCGCGCGCGTATTCCCAATAGCAGCAGGCCACCAGTTCGGCATCCGGCACGGCATCGAAATTCCATTCATGCCGGTCAGAAGTTTCAGTTGGCTGAAGAAGCGGCATTATTGCGATGTTAAGTGACTGGTTTGATGCAATCTGCCGTCACCAGTTTCTGCGCGCCGGGATAAAACGGCGACACGCCGGGGGCGCTGACGGGGCCGCCTTTTTCATTTTCGCCCGCAGACAAGGCCGGTCAGCGACCGACCCACAACACATCGAGGTTGCCGGGACCGCCGCGGCCGCCACCGCCGCGCCGCTCCCCGGCGGGTGCGTTGGTAGCCGGGGCCGCCGCCGCCTGCGGTGCCCGCTCCGTGCAGATCAGAATAATCTGGTTGTTCTTGGTATCAAGCGAACAGGTTTTGCAGCCGGACTTGGTCTGGACGGTTTGCGCCACAACAAATTTCGTGGGGCTGGCTTCCTTGATGATGGTCAGCGTGCCGTCGCGCTGGGAACTGAACGCCTCCAGCGTGTTGGAATTGAAGCCGCCGCCATCCGTGCCGTTGCCAATGGGCAGGGTCGCCAGGATTTTTCCGTCATCGGCATTCAGGACCACGCAGTTTTGGCTGTGGCACATGGCAAACAGGAGATGGTTCTTTACGTCCAGCCCCAGCCCGGCCGGCCCGTCGCCCTTCTCGCCGAGATCATACTTGGTGAGCACCTTCGACGTTTTCAGGTCCACCACGGCGATTTTGTTTTCGTCCTCCACGTCCACATACAATTTCCCCTGGCCGTCGCTCTGCGCCTGTTCCATCGCACCACCGATGTCAATCGCGCCGGCCACCGTGCCGTCCTTCGGATCAATCAGCGTGATGCTGGGCGACCCGTGGCTCAAAATCAAAACCCTGCCGGTGAACGGCTCAAACAAAATGCCGTCCGGCCGGCTGCTCACCGGGATGTCCTTGATTTTCTGCATCGTCTCCGTGTCAAACATGCCCACCGGGCTGCTGCTGCCAAAACCGTGATGCGTGGCCGGATCCACCGCCACGCCATGACCGCCCAAGTTCGTGACCGTGCCGACGTATTGATGGCTGTCCAAATCAAACACAAACGTGTTGCCGCCGCGCGGCACATACACGCGCCGGCTGGCGCTGTCGGCGGTCACATAATCAATGCCGCCGCTGCCCATAAGCTGCGTGGTGGCGAGCACTTTGTAAGGAGGTGAATCGTTTTGGGCCAGAACGTTGCCGGCCAGCAGACCGATGCCCGCCAGGGTAGGGAGGAGAGTTTTCATAATGTGAATTTGAGGTTGTGAGTGAGTGTGCGGTTACAGGTTATTGCAATTCGGCGCGAGCAAATCAATGCTTTTTAAGAACAATCATGGCCGGATGCAATCTTCCGTCACCAGTTTTTTGACATCGGGATAAAACGGCGGCACGCCGGGGGCGGTGACGGGTTCGCCCTTTTCAATTTTGGCGGCGACTTCGTAATTCAAGGCCAGCAGTTGGGCGAGCAAATCCTTCTTGGCGCTGAAGCCGTAGGCGGCGAGGACGGCGGCATCTAGCGCGGCGTGGGCGTCTTTGAGCGGATTCGCGCCGGGCAGTTCCAGCGTGCGATAGAGGGCGCGCAGGCCGCCTTTCAATTTTTTCAACGCCTCCGCGCGCACAGCGCGCAACTCGCGCGCCGCCGCCGCCACGGCGTCAATTTTGGCGATGGCGTCGCGGGACAACGCGGCGTTTTTGGGCGCAGCCCCGTCAGGGGCGGAATCTTTGTAGCCGGCGGTCGTTGATTTTGATTTAGCTCCGTCAGGAGCGGTATCGTTGCCGCCAGCCGCCGGAGGAAGAAAATTAGCTCCGCTAGGAGCGGAATCTTTGTAGCCGTCACCCGATGATTTTGATTTAGCTCCTTCAGGAGCGGAATATGCCGCTCCTACGGAGCTGGGACGATTTTTCGCGGGCGGTTCTACAACTATGCCGCGCCTAGCGGCGCTGGGCACAAGGTCGAACTGCGGCCACGGGAACGTGTCGAAGGTGGTGGTCATTGCTTTGGAATAAATTGTATGTGGTTGGCAGATCGTTAGAGATCAAAATCCGATTAGCACCGGTTTGTTCGTCAAGACAGAACCGCCCTGTTGGACGTATCGGAGATAACCAAACCACGTCTGTCTGTTTGTCCTGACAATGACGTTCACTCTGTCCTCGCTTACAAGATCGTTGATTGTTCCCTCGTCGTAATCAGGACATTGGTAGCCGCACTCCTTAACCCGCTTCACCAGCCAGCCCCGCAAGTCGGGTTCGCTAATTTTGCCGCTGATTTCCTGAACTACCATGCGCGGAATTTCCTGAACCAACGTGGAAAATCGGGCGTCCTTCTCAAAGTGGAGCAGCTTGTTGTGGGCAGGTTTTGGAAGCTCTGGATAACGCTCACAGGGCAGCCACGTTTGAGTCGCAGGACAGAGAACCATCGTTTCTGGCTCGACGATTTTCTTACGCATTAAGCCTCGCATTTCCAGTTTGTTAAAAGGGCCTTCAACTGTTTGCTTTCGATAAAAATACTTAGCGCCAGAAATTTGGGTCAGTTTCGCCGGGCCGCGTCCTCGGAAAAGCGTGTAAAGAAGAGCGGGATCGAGTTCTGATGCTGTGGAAGCAGGAGGCGAGTCAGCTTGGCTTGTATTGGGCACAGTAATTGACTCGCCACAGCCCGGGCACTGAACTGCCAGACCCGCGCCAGCTTCGTCAATCACGACGTGCTGCCCGCAACTCGTGCAATTGAATGTAATGTCCATTCGTTATCCGCCGCTGACCGCCGCCCCGCCCAGACTCTTACGCAAGTTGTCCAGCCGTCGTTTCACGCCGACCTTTGGATTTTTCTGGATTGCAAATTCATAATACTCGACAGCCTGTGTTGTATCACCCCACGCCTCCAAGATTTCTCCCGTAGCGCGGAAGATTTCCGCATGACGTTCTGGATATTTCTGCGGGATTCGTTCAGCAGCTTTTGTCAGGCAGTCCAGTATTTCAGCACCGACCTCTTTCGGAATTTGCTGGCCACAGGCTTTAAGTTTCTCCAGCGCCTCATTCAAAAGAGTAAAGCCATCGCGATTTTCCATCTGCAACTGCCGATAGGCTGATGCCTGTTCCTGCCGATTGAGGCTTTCGCAAATGTCAGCCGCCAAGCCGTAGGTGTTTGATCGCTGATTCCATTCGATTGGAATTCCTTTCGCAATCCACGCTTCAAGTGATTGCAGATGCTGCTCGCGATAGAAGTTCGCTCTCTCAGATTCTTCAACCGCTTCGAGGACATCCACGAGAATTCCACAGGCAGACGCTTGTTGTGAAACTTGCTCTCCAAATCCTCGCTCCAGTGCCTTCTCCAAAAGCATGACGACTTCGGGAGCAGATTCAGCAGTAACCTCGTCAAGCGAATCCAGACGTTCTTGTGCTAATTCGAGCAGAGTGCTGGCGCTGGCTTGTTGCATTGCGATTTCCAGCTCTTGATTTTGCACTTCAGGACTGAAGTATTCTGCCAATCGCTGACGAAGTGCAGGGCCGAAATCCAAATCAACCGCAACTGGTTCAATTTGTTCGTTCGGGGAAAGCAATCCCAGCTTTTCTGCCTCATTGCGCGAAACGACATCCAAATCCATTCCGCTGTCGAGGTCGAACGGCGGGAATGGGAGACCGAAGGCGCTGATACGGACCCAAACAGGGTCGTTCCTCAACGCAATCATTTCGTTCCTTGCGAAAACCCGCCCACCGTTGTCGCGCCACTTTTGAACCCAATCAACTGGTTCGGCATGGTTGTAAAGGTCGTATAGTTGCAGCGCCGGATAAATATCCAAAGAGTCCGCGTCGGCTTGGCCTTGATGCCACTGAGCATAACCGCATACAAGCGAGTGGGCTGTGTCAATGCACAGTTCCAATCTTTGATCGTCTATTCGTTGGCTGATTTCGGCGAGCGCGTTTCGAAGATCGCATCGTGCGGTAGCTTTATTTGAATTGCCCTCTACATATTCCAAAACAATCCGGAAGACTTTTTCGGCGCTACTTGGGTTGTCGGCCACCGGCAGAAATTCATTGATAACAGTTCTGACAATCGAGATTTGTTCGGGAGACGCTTTCATTGAGCCATTGCATGTTGCGTGAAGTGCGCCCCGAACGCATGGCGCTCGACGTCGTCCATCGAATGCTGAAAGAGCGTCCCGAACACTTCCGGCTGCACTTTGGACCAGTCGAACGCGGCGGCTTTGCGGAGCAGGACGAGTTCGTTGTCCAGAATTTCCAGCCGGGCCGGTTCGCGGAACAGCCCGCCGTTGAAATAGCTGACGCCTTTGAACCGGCCGCCGGAGTTGGGCGGGTTGGTGTTCATGGCCTCGAACAAGCCGCCGATCAAATCGTAGGCGCTGGCCGGCGTGGAACAGTCCTCCAGAATTTGCGTCACGAAATATTTCGGCAGGAGGTCAATGTCTTCGGCGAACAGCGCGACGAGCATTTGCAGGATGAAGCGCTGCGCGGTTTCGCGCGGCACGCCGCGCTTGACGAGCTTGCGGAAACATTCCGCCAGGCAATCCGCCGCCGCGCGCGTGACCTTTTCGCGGTCGTGCTCAAACGTGGGCTTGGGTGAACCGGGCGCGAGGAACGCCAGCGGGCCCCAGCGGGCCGGCAAATTTCTCAGCGCGAGCGTGTCCTTGGGCGTGTCGAGGTCGGTGTCGAAATCGTAAACGCGGAACTCGTCGAAGTTGCAGAGCACGACGTAGCGCGGGCGGTTGGGCACGAGGCGCGTCCAGTAATCAAAGGCCTGCCGGTAATGCTTCTGCAAATCCGTGCCGCGCTTTTTCATTTCAATGAGCACGACGGGTTTCCAGACATAATCGGCGAAGGCCGTGCCGCCGCCGTCCTCGCTGGACTTGCGGATGCGAAATTCGGTGTGGCCGCCCACGTCGAGACAGCCGGGCTGGCCGAAGGCTTGAAAGAGGCGGTCGAGAAAGATTTGCGCTTGGCCCTTTTCATCGCCGGTGATGTTTTTGGCGCACCAGGCGGTGAAGTCAGCGAGTTTGGTCCCATCCGGCATGGCGCAGAGGCTAGCAAACGTACCGGGCGCGGAGCAAGCGCGGCAAATCAGTTCCACGAAATTGAGCCGGCGCGATGGAAGAGAAACTCAAACTCCAAGTCACCCAAACGTCACCTCACCGACGTTGCAGTGCCACGCATTCCAGCGATTGTGGCGGCGCATTGATCGCCAAAAAAAAAGGGGGTTCGACGCAAAGGGTTCGCCAAACTGGGAACCGGCAGCTCCTTTCACCGGGTGCTGCCGGTTTTTTTCTTCCGGCCCGTCTGGACAATCCTCCAGGACTGTCCGCGCCCCCTCTCCTGCCGCCGGCAGACAGCAGGACAGGCCCATCTTCCCCGGCGTTTACTTTCAGACGAGGTTAGACGGAAAATCAGATGCCGGTGGGTGGGGTGCGGAGGCCGTTCCGAGGTGGAGAACACGCCATGCATCCGGCAGGAGTTGAATGAGTGCATGATGGTTTCAAAATAATGATGCCGACGTTTGAAACCAATGTTCGGATGATGTCCGCCGACCATAGCCCAGCCATTGATGGCTGGGAACCACGCGATCCGGATTTCAAAGCCCCGCCAGGGACGAAAGGTCCTTGCGGACGGCCACCACATATTCTGCCGT
>Ga0209698_10000078_pt1 | contig 89216 bp, 78 predicted proteins | sample LitLauG_LLR_2012_FD_187203 | JGI IMG/M metagenome (GOLD analysis project Ga0209698, IMG submission 187203) | Freshwater sediment microbial communities from Pennsylvania, USA - Little Laurel Run_MetaG_LLR_2012 (SPAdes) (version 2) | ecosystem: Environmental > Aquatic > Freshwater > Creek >... | reverse complement strand
CTTTTTTAACCCCTCCTCGGCTCCGAGCGTGGCGGACGCTTTGTCCGCCGCCAGCAACTGTCCGGCGACCAGGCTCAAATCGTAGCGCGGCGGCGTGACTTGCGAATTGCCATAATACAGCCTCACCGCGTCGGTGGCCTCGGCTTTGAACAAAACGCGCGTGGCCGGATAGAAAAACTGGAACTGGTCCAGTTCGATTGCCGGGTTGTCGCCGTTCGGCGTTTCCAAAAACAGCGTGTCGGTTTGCGGCGCACTTTCAAGTGCCAGCACGAATTCGCGGGCCGAACGGTCAGGCGTCCGCGTCCAATTTGCCCGGCCGAGATTGCGCCGGTATTTCTCGCCGCGTTCGTCGGCGACTTCCTCCGTCACCGTCAGTTCGCGCTCGAACAAAGCGGTGCGCGTGACACAACTCAGCCGGGTGAGTGGCAGATTCGCTTTCGGAAGTTTAAGAATCCAGCGGCTCAGTTTTTTATCCTTCGCATCGGTGGTGACGGTGACCTCCGGCGACAGCGCGCGGCTGATCGAGGTACGCTCCAGAATGTACGGCACCTGCTTGCCGCCGCGCAGCAGCCGCAAATCGTCAAAACCGGGCTGTGCGTGGGCCAGCGTGTCGAGATCGAGTTCGAGTTGCTGCGCGCCGGCGCGGGTCAGCGTCACCGGTTTGCGGAATTTCCATGACGCAACCTCCAGCGCCGCACCGTCGGTCTGAATGCCCGGCAACGCCTCCGGTGCGCGGTAATTCGGATTGTCCGCAAGCGGCGACAGTGTCACCGGCGAAACGGAAACACGTTTCAAATTCGCACCGAGCGCGGCGAGGTCGTAGCTCGGCGCGGCGCATTGGCGGTTGCCGGTCAGCAAATGATGCGCGCCGGCCGAGCGCGCGAGGAACGCGAGATAAACCGGCCGCCGCTCCGCGCGCACCGCCGGGATCGTCAGCGGCGGGCTGTCCTGATTTTTGACCAGCAGCACCAGTTCGCGTGACCGGATCTGGTTCTCCACCGGAATCATCAAATTTGTGGAAGCTGGCAGGCCCTCGACGGCGACGCGGAAGATCACGCCTTGCGCCACGGTCTGCTCGCGGATCGCGCCGTCCACAATTTGCGGCTCCGCCACGGTCACCGGGCGCGTGAACAGCGGCTCGGCGGTTTCGATTTGCAGCGCGGCGAGATCAAGATTGGCCGCACCGAGGTTCAGCGTCAGCCGGGTTTCGCCGGGATTGTCATGTCGCTCGGAAATGGGCAACGGCAGCCACTCGCCGGGCGCCGATTCGCCCGCTGCCGCCTGCACTCGCGCGCCGGTGAATGGCACAGGCGGCGAGCGTTGGTCTTCCACCGTCAGCCGCAGCCAGCGCCATGTTCCCGCAGGAAAAGCAATTTGCAGCGCGCTCGCGCCGTTCGGCTGGCGGAAAACCGGCCGGCCTTGCGCGAGCGGCTGCCAGCGGTTTCCGTCGCCGGAACCTTCGACCCGCACGGCTTTGATGAAATTAAGCGCCGGTGTTTCCAGCGTCACCGCGTCGAGCGCCTGAGCCAAACCGGTTTCGAGCGTGAGAACTGTCGCACCAGGATTGAGCGACGTTTGGAATGATTTGGCGGCCTGAACGATCCGCACCGCCGGACGTGGATGTTCGATCACGTACGGCAGTTCGTTGCCGGCGTCGTCGAACAGCCGCAAGTCCTCGAGCGCGGGCCGCGCGGCATCGAGCGTATCCACCGGCAGACTGAATTTTTTCAGTCCGAGCTCGGGCACGTCAAAATGTTGCTCGTGCTGCCAGTCGCTGGGCAGGGCGGCGGCGGGGAAATTTCCCGCCAGCGCCAGCGCGCCGAGCCAGGCTGCTGGAAATAATTTAAATGGACGTCTCATCTTTGGTTTCCTTGGCCGGGCTGGTTGCGGTGAAAAACCGTTGATATGCGAACGCGGCGAGCATTGCAATCACGGCCACGCCGATGAACGCGCCAATGCGGTAAAGCTGGTTGAGATGCGCGAGGTCGTGGAAAAACAATTTGACCACCGTCACGCTCAGGAGCCCCAGACCGGCGTAGCGCGCGGCGGGCAGCCGGCGGACGATGCCCGCGACCAGCAGCACCAGCGCGAAGAGCGCCCAGGCAATCGTGTAGGTCATCTCGCGGGCGAGGTCGCCGCCGAACTGGAAGCGGACCAGCGAATTCGCAGGCGTGAAGTAATCCGCGATTTCTAGGTTCATCAGCAGAAACGCCAGCGCCGTACCGAGGCCGGCGAGCAGCGGCGGCGCGTTGAGTTTGAAAATTTGCTGGCGCGGCGGTGCAAGCAGGCGCGCGCCAAGAAACAGGCAGACTGCGGTGATGCCGTAGGCGTAGAGAAACCAGTTGAGAATCGGTGTCGCACCGCGCGGCTGATACTCGAGCACGCCGGGATTGGCCAGCCGAACAAATGCCGCGACGAGCAGGCCCGCGCCGGCGAGCCGCAGCCCCGGATGCGGCAAGCGGTGGAAGAGCCAGAGCAACGCCGCGCCTTCCAGCGCCCAGCCGACCGTGATCCATTGCCGGTCAAACTGGATCGGAAAAATCAGCGTGATGAAAAACAGCGCCACGCCGCCAAACCAGGCCAGTTGTGTCAGGCGCGCCTTGGTTTCCGCCGGAATTTTTTTCAACACGATCAGCAGGCTCAACAGCGGTGGCACGGCAAACGCCGCCGGCACCAAACCCATGACATGATTCGGATACGCGGCCGCCACCAGCCGGTGAATCAGAAAAAATTGCGGCACGGCGGCGAGCGCAGCGGTGGCCCACGGAATTATTTTCTCGGCAAATTTTTTCAGGAACAGAAACGGATAAACCGTGAACACGCCGAAGAAAACCAGATACCACGCCAGCGGCAGGGTCGGCGTCACGGCCAGGCTCGCGGTGTCGAAACGGTTGAAGTGCCAGGTGCTTTCGAGCGCGGCCACGCACGCCAGCGCCACGGCGGGCAGCGCGTCGAACGAAAACATTTTCGCCAGGCCCAGCAGCAAAACCACCAGCAACAGCGCCAAGCCGAACACCGGCGACGGATTGGCCAGCGGCAACCGGAGCGTGGCCATGATCAGCAGCAGGAACGGCAGCGCTGCCGAGGCGGCGGGCAGCAGCGCCGCGAGATTTTCCGCCGTGCCGAGGTCGTCGTTGATTTTCACGCCGGCCGCGAGTGCGGCGGGTTTCAGTTTGCGCGCCAGCCAGACGCTCGCCACGACAAAGAAAACTGCAAACGCGCCCAGCAGAAAAAACGAGGTCGGCATACCCGTCAGTTCCGCCGGGATTTTGAAAATGAGCGCGCCGGTCGCCGCCAGCGTCAGCAGCAGCACAACCGCCACTGGCAGCAGCGAAGCCGTCAGCGCAGCCAAACCGATGGCCAGCAGGTCCACCAGCAATACGAACGGCCAGACGATGAACGAAAGCTCCGTCAGTTTGAAAATCGGGATCAGCACGAGCGCCAGCGCCAGCGGCGGAAACAACTGGCCGCTCCACTTTTCACCGGCCGCGCCCCGGCGTCTTTGCGCCAGCAGCGGCAGCGCCGAGTGGAGCACCGCGAAGCCGAAATAGAAGATCAGCGCTGGATTCAGCAGCGCATTGGTCAGCGAGTTGACGGTCCACAGCGCGAGCAGGCCGAATGAAGCAAGGCCGGCCAGTGGCCCGGCCAGGGCCGCGCGTTCGTCGAGTTTGGCGAGCGCAATAACGGCCAGGTCCACCAGAAACACGAATCCAAACATCAGCCACGGTCGCTGCGCCAGCGGCGCAAAGCTCAGGAACCACGCGGTGAAAACAAACGCCACCCCCGCCAGCCCCAGCATCGCGCCGGTCAGCCACCAGTTGTTTTGAGCGCGGCGCTTGGTCCACCACGCGGCGGCAAGAAACAGCAGGTTGAAGCCGAGCAGCACGGCCAGTGCGACGAGGATTTTGTTGCCCTCAAAATATTTTCCCGCCTCGAAAAACTTGTCCGTCCAGCCGATTTGCATGAACACGGTGCCGGCCGCGCCGAGCGCCGCGAGGAAGCTCCAGCGGCGGTGCAGCGCGACCAGGATCAGCCCGGCGTCAAGGATGGCGATGTAACCGAACAGCCCGACCGGATTGTCCTGGCCGGTCGAGAGCAAAACCGGCGTGAGGAAACCGCCCAGCATCCCGAGAATCGCGACGACCAGCGCGTTGAGGCGCACGGCGAGCAAAAACGCCGTCGCCGTGATCAGCACCATCAGCAGGAACGTCGGAACCGGTCCGAAAAACTGGAAGTGATAAATTGAGCGGCAGGCGAACGTGACGGCGTACAACACCACCACGCCCGTGGCGCACAAGGTCTGCGACAGCGCGGGATAATTTTTACGCGACAGCACCACGCCGCCGACCAGCAATCCGGTGCCGGCCAGAAAGCCCAGCGCCACGCGCAGTTGCGGCGGGACGAGATTGTTGTCGAACGAGTATTTGATGAAAAACGCGACACCAAGGAACAGCGCCAGTCCGCCCACCCAGGCAAACAATTTCACGCCCATGAACTGTTCCCAGTTGATCGCGGGAGCTTTTTTGCCCAGCGGCCAAACCGGCGCAGTCTCCCTGGTTTCCGGCAGCAGCGGTGGCGGCGGGGTAATCGCCTGATGCGGAAGGATGGGTGGCACGACGGCGGTTTTGGGTGCCGGCAGCGCGACCGTATCGGCTGGTTTTGGTGCAGGGGCCAAGGGCACCGGTTTCATCAGCGGTGGTGTCTGAACCGCACCGGTCTGAGACGCCGGAACCGTTTCAACCGGCGGCAGGGTGGGCGCAGATTCGCGCACTGGCGAAGTGGGACGCTCCTTTTTCAGCCGGGAAAGTTCCACTTCCAACGCGCCCAGGCGGCGGAGCAGTTCCTCGATTTGAGTGCGCGTGGTGACGGCGCGGACAATCAGCCAGATGGCCAAAGCGATGGGAACGCCAACAACCAGGACGACGATGATGCCGATAAATCCAGATTCCATGATGTTTCCTTTCAACGGACCGCCCGGCTCAACCGGCATTCATTGAACCACGCCGCGGGTCACTGGCAAGCCGGAAATCCAGCACGATGTCTTCATGCGGCAGCCTAATCCGAAACCGGCGGCGCAGTGGAATCGAAAAAAATGCGATGCCGTTCGTTTGGAACGATGCCGCCGCCGCGGAGCTCCGGCTGGCAAAACTTTCCAAAAAAACATTTTGCATTTTTGCCGGGCGATGTTAGAAACTTCGGAGCCGGAGAACCCAACCGGCCTCAAGACAGAGCATTTAACGAAGTTCCGCTGCGGCGCGTCGGTTCCTCACGACCAAATTTGCGGAGAAAGATCGTGTTGGAATGAACGTACCGATTCTATTTGGAGCGGCGGGCGCCAAGCCCGGCCAGCTTGAGTTGCTTTACATCTGGGACCAGGCGACCCCGGAAGGCAAGGCCATCATCTTCTGCCTGCTCATCTTTTCCATCGTCGCGTGGTTCGTCATGTTCTCCAAGGCCATCCAGATGCGCCGGGCCAAAAAACTGAACCAGTTTTTCGCGACCGAATTCCACTCGCAGAAAGGCGTGCTCGACATGTTCGACCGGCGCGTCCAGGCGGAGGATTGTCCGATGTTCATGGTTTATCAAGCCGGCAGCATCGAACTGGACGCCCGCCTCCGCAATCCCGAGGGCGGCCGCAAACGCTTCGTCTCGCTCAAGGGCATTGAGCACGTCAAACGATCGCTGGAAAACACCGTCGCGCAGGAATCGCTCAAACTGGAGTCCGGCCTGATTCTGCTGGCCATCGCCGTGAGCGGCGCGCCGTTCCTCGGACTGCTCGGCACGGTCTGGGGCGTGATGAGCACGTTCGGACACATCGCGCAACAAGGCAGCGCCACCATGTCGGCGATGGCGCCCGGCGTCTCCGCCGCGCTCATCACCACCGTCGCCGGCCTGCTGGTCGCGATCCCCTCAATGTTCGGTTACAACTGGCTGGTCCACAATCTGCGCGTCCTGACGGTCGAACTGGACAACTTCGCGCAGGAACTGGTGTCGAAGATGGAAACGGAATATTTGGATGAATAATTGCCGCTGCCGGAAGTCGAAGGTCGGGCGACGGGTGCCGGAAGGCGCGATCATTTCCGCCCGCGACTCTCGACCCGCAACTCTCAACTAAAGAAATGCGCCGCTTTTCCCAACGCAATTCGCTGGTGACGCTGAGCGACATCAACATCACGCCGCTGCTGGACCTGGCGTTCGTGCTGCTGATCATCTTCGTCATCACCACGCCGCTGCTGGAAAAGGGGCTCGAACTGAAACTGCCCAAGGCCGGCGGCTCGCCCGAGACTAAACTGGCCAAAGGCGACATCCGCACCGTCGAGATTGACCCCCGCGGAACTTACGCCATGAACCGGCACACGATGAAACTCGACGAGATCGTGAGGCAGCTCGTCCAGGATTTCCGGTTCAATCCGAATCTGGTGATTTACATCCGCGCCGATGAAAACAGCCGGATGAAAGATTTCGTGGCGCTGACTGATGCCTGCACGCGCAACGGCATCGCGCGCTATTCCATCCGGACCGAACCACCCGACCGCCGATGAACCGGCTGCAAAAAAAATGTTTCTTCGCCTCGGCGGGTTTTCACCTGCTGCTGGGGCTGATTTTGCTGATCGGCCCGGCGTTCCTGGCGACAAGGCCGGCGGACAACCCGCCGCCCTTGGACGTGATTCCGTGGAACACGGTGGACGCCCTGGTTTCCGGCGGTGGTAATCCCAATGCCCGTCCGCCCGCCGCTGTTGTGCAACCGCCCGCACCCCAACTGCCCGCGCCCGCACCGCAGCCGGTGGTGGTTCCCTCGCCGCCGAAGCCTGCGCCGGTGGAACCAGAGGTCGAGCCGCCAAGCCAACCTGCCGAAGTGACCGAGCCAACGCCCAAACCCAAGTCCAAGCCCAAGCCGCGCCTGCCGGACGTGAGCACCACGATCGTCACGCGGAATGCGGACGACGCCAAAAAAGCAAAAGCGAAAGCCGACGCGCGGGCCAGGCAGCAGGCCAAGGAAATTGCCGAGGCGCAGCGTCAGGCTGCGGCGGCTTTCAACCGCGCGGTCGCGGGCATCAGCCACAGCTTTGCGCCCACTACCACCATCGAAGGCAATTACGGCGCCGGTGGTGGTGGCGAAGCGTACGCCAATTACTCGCAAGTCGTGAAGGCCATTTACGAGCAGGCGTGGATCGCGCCGGACGACACCGCCAGCGACTCGGCGATCACCAAAGTCACCGTCACCATTGCCCGTGACGGCACGGTGGTTTCGGCGCGGATCATCCAGCGTTCCGGCGACGCGAAGGTGGACCAGTCCGTCCAGAGCACCCTCGACCGCGTCACTTTCATCCGGCCGTTCCCGGAAGGTTCGACCGACCGCCAGCGCAGTTTCACCATCAACTTCAATCTCAAAGCCAAACGCCTCCTCGGATAACAAATGAAATCATTGAAATCATTCCTCGCCGCCCTCGCCGCCCTCGCCGCCCTGCTCGTCTGCGGAACGGCGGCCGCCCAGAACGAAATCGAAGTCCAGTCCACGATCAACATCCTCGGCCGCACGCAGCCGATCTGGGTTTCGTTGAGCGGCTTCGGCGGCGAGGCGGAGCAGGTTTTGAAATTTGACCTCTACGTCCAGGGTTTCAATTTCACCAACGCCGACAACGCGCAATACCTCATTACCGGCAGCGGCGACGGCAACCTCCAGGGGCGCGTCACCGATCGTTTCAGCAAAAACACGCTTGTCTCCAAGGCCTATTCCGGCGCGTCCCTGCGGCGGCAGGCGCACGCGTTCGCGGATGATTTCGTCGAGGCGCTGAATCGCAAGCCGATTGGCCGGACCAAAATCGCGTTCAAAGTCCAGGCCGGCCGGAACAACGAAATTTACGTCGCCGATTTTGACGGCCGCAACGCGCAGGCGGTGACGCGCGACGACACGCTGGTGGCCGCGCCGTGCTGGGTGCCCGGCCGCTTCGCGGTGGAATACGTTTCCTACAAACTCGGCAGCCCGGGGATTTTTTTGCAGGACCTCTCCACCGGCGCGCGCAAGACCGTCGCGTATTACGGCGGTTCGAGCATCAGCCCGGCGGTGTCGCCGGACGGGCGCAAGGTGGCGATGATTTTGAGCAAGGACGGCTGGACGGATTTGTACGTCGGGGACGTGGACGGCGGCAATTTGAAGCGCCTGACCAAGTCGCCCGAAGATGAATCGTCGCCGTGCTGGTCGCCGGACGGCCAATGGATTTGTTTCGCCACGAAGATCAAGGAGCGCCGGGTGCTCTGCAAGATTCCCGCGACCGGCGGGACGGCGCAGCGCATCCCCACGGACGGTGTGCGCAGCCCCACCGAGCCGGACTGGTCGCCGGACGGGAAGTGGATTGCGTTCACGGCGCAGATGGCCGACTTCCAGATTTGCGTCGTGCCGGCGGCGGGCGGCGATGCGACGGTGCTGGTGGCCGGCGAGGATCCGAGCTGGGCGCCCAACTCGCGCACGCTGGTGTTCAACCGGCGGTCGGTCGGGCGTCTCTCTTTGCTTGACGTGCCCACGAAACAAGTCAAGGATGTTCCCCGAGTTTCGTCGGGAATTAACTCACAACCCAGTTGGGCGCGGTAGCCCATTCCAGAAAGTAGAAAAATATGAAAGTGACAAAATTGGCAAATTTATTGGTGATCGCCTTGGCGCTGACGATGGCGGCCAGCGGCTGCAAAAAGAAACCCACGCCGCTGATCAACATCCCGCGCGGCCAGACCGGCGGCCCGGCTGATGTCGGCCAAGGAAATCCGGTTGGACTTGGCAACGGCGCGACGGGTGAAGGTGTGACCGGCACTGGCGGCGGTGGTCCGGTTGGGCAAATGAATCCGGCCGACGTAGAGCACTGGACGCCGAACACCGAAATCTTCAAATCCGACACGGTTTATTTCGCATTTGACAGCGCCTCGGTTAAGACGATGGAGAAAGCGAAGGTTGCTGCGGTCGCGGAAGCGTTCAAAGCCAATGTTTCGCCTGCTGCGATCCGCATCGAAGGCCACTGCGACGAGCGCGGCACGGAAGAATACAACCGCGCGCTGGGCGAACGCCGCGCGCTGGCGTTGCGCGAGGCGCTGATTGACCTCGGCGTGGACGGCGCCAAAGTGCTCACCGTCAGCTTCGGCAAGGACCGGCCGGCGGCAGACGGCCACGACGAGTCCGCCTGGAGCAAGAACCGCCGCGGCGAGTTCATCCTGTTGACGCCGCCGAAGTGAATTCGCGCGGCGCGCGCCGCGTCCGTAACGCAGTCATTTTCCCCGCCCGCCGAAACCGGCCGGCGGGGATTTTCTTTTCGCGGTGGACGGAGCGTCCGCCCATTATTGCTTTGCGTCGGGCTTGACGGCGGCGCGCGGGTTCCCTATTCTTTCCGGCTCGCCGAACGGCGAAAACTGATCCCGCTGGGTGGCCGGCAGTTTCAACGAATTAACGAAAAGGTCTTTTGTGAATGTAACGGTAGAAAATCTGGCCCCGTGCAAAAAATTGGTGCGGGTCGAAATCGAGGCGGCGAAGGTGGATGAAACCTTCGAGTCCGTCACCAAGGATTACCAGCGCCAGGCCGCGCTGCCCGGCTTCCGTCCCGGCAAGGCGCCGCAGCACCTGGTGGTGCGGAAATACGAGCCGGACATCCTGGCCGACGTCAAGAAGACGCTGATTTCCGATTCCTACCGCAAGGCGCTCGAGGAACAAAAACTGGACGTGCTCGGCTATCCGGACATCGAGGAAGTCCAGTTCGGCCGCGGGCAAAGCCTGCAATACACCGCCACCATCGAGACCGCGCCGGAGTTTGAACTGCCCGATTACAAAGGCCTGCCCGCCAAGCGCGAAGTCCGCAGTGTCACCGAGGAGGACATGAACCGCGCGCTGGACACCTTGCTGCAGCGCCAGGTGGATTACAAAACCGTGACGCGACCGGCACAGACCGGCGACATCGCCGTGGTGAATTTCACCGGCACCTGCGACGGCCAGCCGATCACGGCCATCGCGCCCACGGCCAAGGGGTTGACCGAGCAGAAAAATTTCTGGGTGGAACTGGTGCCGCAATCGTTCATTCCGGGCTTTGCCGACCAGTTGCAGGGCGCGTCAGCCGGCGACCGGCGCACGGTCAACGTGGATTTCCCGGCGGATTTTGTGACGCCGCAGTTGCAGGGCCGCAAGGGCGTTTACGAAGTGGAAGTCGTCGAGGTGAAGGAGAAAATGCTACCCGCGCTGGATGACGCCTTTGCCAAAGCCTACGGCGCCGAGAGCCTGGAGAAGTTGCGCGAAGGCGTGCGCCGCGATCTGGAAAATGAATTGAAAACCTCGCAGAGCCGCAGCGTCCGCAACCAGCTCATCCGGGGGCTGCTCGACCGGGTGAACTTCGAACTGCCGGAAACCGCCGTGGCGCGGGAGACGCGCAACGTGGTGTATGACATCGTCCGCGAAAACCAGCAGCGGGGCATCGCGCGCGATTTGATCGAGCAGCAGAAGGAACAGATTTACTCGGCCGCCGCCAGCGGCGCGAAGGAGCGCGTGAAGATCGCCTTCCTGATCCAGAAAATTGCGGAGAAGGAAGGCATCAAGGTCGGCCAGGATGAAGTTGCCAACCGCGTGAGTTCTCTGGCGGCGATCTATCAGATTCCGCCGGAAAAATTCGTGAAGGACCTGCAGAAGCGGAACGGGCTGATCGAGATTTACGACCAACTGGCCAACGAGAAGGTCGTGGATTTGCTCCAGCAACACGCGCTCATCGAGGACGTGCCGGCGGCCGCGCCGCACTGAGGCGTTTTTCCGTTTTCGGCGCCCGCTCCGTGTCCGCACCGGAGCGGGAGCCATTTCCAACTTTGCAGCCACACGGCCCGGCGGGCGCGGTGGCGGCGTGCCGAAATTTCAACCCGTTTTGCAGAAAGTCAGGAGTGCGCGGTTGCCAGTTCCATTTATAGTCAGCATCACAGCAATACTTGGAATTCGATCGGCAACGTATGCGGAATGACCTGGCAACAATCCGGTGGTGGCTGCGGCGCCAACGCCCTTGCTGCGGTGGCGAGCGCGCAATCGCTTCGCGCCGTGCCGCTTGATTTCTGAGAATTCAACGTTCCCCTCAACCCTCATAAAAACCTATGAAAAACTCTCGACTCGCCCCCCTGCAACCGGCAATGACCGGTTCAATTCAACCCCAGCTTCGGTCTTGGGCCGTCTGGCTTCTTGCCTGCGGCCTGCTGGTTTCCGGCCGGGCGGCGCGCGCTGCCACGATCGCCTGGAGCGGCGCCAGCGGCACCGACACGAACTGGTCCAATGGCAACAACTGGGTGGGTGCCGTGGCGCCTGGCGGCGGCGATGACGTGAAGTTTTTTGATCCGGGAACCAATCTGACGCTTGGCCTGCCGAACAGTTTGGTGGACGGCGCGTTCGTGGGCTACATCGGCTCGCTGCAAATCGGCAACACCAACGGCATGCACACCATCGTGATTGCCGCGGGCCAAACCCTCAGTGTCACCAACGGCAATCTGAGCGTTGGCACCCCGAACGATCCGGTGGCCGCCCGAAACCTCACCAACACCATCACCGGCGCGGGGGCCACCCTGATGGTCAGCAATGCCGCGGCGAACATCGGCATCAACCAGGCCAACAGCTCGGCGGCTCCCAGCCGGGCCAATCTCGACCTGTCCGGCCTCAATAATTTCATCGTCAACGCCAATCGCATCGGCATCGGCGACGGACAGTTTCCCGGGGTTCCCGTCAACAACCGCGCTGGCGGAAATTTAACCCTGGCCAAAACCAACGTCATCACCCTGGCCTACACCGACACGCTGGCCAACTACCAGACGGCCGGAAAAAACGCGGCCCTCATCATGTCCCGGAACTCCGGCAACAATCCCGGAATCATCTCGTTGCTCCAGTTGGGCATCGTCAACACCTTCAACGTGGACAGCCTGAACATTGGCATGGACAAATCAGGCAACAACTCGACGGCCGCGCATGGCGTTCTGAAGTTCAATCCCGTCCTTGCCGGTCAGAATCCGGTGGCCAATTTCTACGGCGCAGGCGGTCCGGGCACGCGCGTCACCTGGTGGTCCATCGGCGACGGCAACCAGAGCTCTTCCACCTCCAATGGCGGCGGCGGCACGAATGATTTCAGCCTCGGCACCGTCAACGCTTTCGTGAACGTGATGTCGCTCGCCCGCGACGCGGCCAGCGCCAGCGACACCTGGGCCGGTCCGCACAAGGGCGTGCTGATCTTCACGAATGGAACCATTGATGCAAACACTGTCCTGGTCGGCAATCAGTCGCTGGAAACGGGCACCAGCACGGCGTCCAGCCTGGGAATTGTCACGTTGAACGGCGCGGGCGCGACGCTCAAGGTCAACAGCGCGCTCACGCTGGGCGTGGCCACGCTCGCGACCGGCGCTGGCCCGAAGACTTACGGCGTGTTGAACGTCACGAACGGGACCGTTTTCGCCAACAACATCACCGTTGGCGTCAACAGCGTCTCCAATCTCATCAACCTGGTGAACGGAACCTTGATCGTCACCAACACACTGGCGACCAACCAGTCCGGCTTGTTCTCGCTGTACCTTTCGAATGCCACCCTCGGCCTGAGCGTGGCGGGCAATTCCTCGCTGCGCGGGCTGGTGCAAACCCTGAACACCGTGGGCGCGGCCAACACCGTTCAGCTCGACCCGACACCGGTCATCTTCCCGGCCTATCCGACCAACGTCGCCCTCATCCGTTACACGACCTGGATCGGTTCCAACACCTTCGCGCTGGCCAGCGTTCCTGCCTGGGCGCCTGGTGCAACTCTCGTCAGCAACGGGCCGAACAAGACTTTGGATTTGTCGCTGCCAACTGATCCGCGGCCGATCATCACCAGCGGACCGTTCGGTTACAGCGGCAATCCCGGGGACAATGTGGCTTCGAGTTTCGCCGTCACCGTCGCCAACGGCAGCGGGGCGACGTTGACCTACCGCTGGTATTATTTCACCAACGGCGCAGCCAGCACCAACCTGCTCGCCGACGGTCCCGGCCCCAGCGGGCTTTCGACCCTGGTCAATTCGGGCACGGCGAATCTTGTCTTAAACAACGCCCAACCGGCGGACAATGGAAATTACTTTGTGACCGTCAGCAATGCCTACGGAGTGGCCACCAGCAGTCTCGCGGTGCTGAACATCAGCGCCGGGTGCGTCGCACCGCTCATCACCGGCCCGAACAACCAGACGGTGATTCAAGGCAACAACGCCACCTTCTCCGCCACAGTGTCGGCCAATCCCGCCGCCTATCTGCAATGGCAGACCAACGGCGTGGATGTTCCGGGCGCGAACGGCAGTTCGCTCGCTTTGAACAACGTCCAGTATCCGGCAAACGATCAGGAAGTCGTTTCGCTCATCGCCACCAATCCGTGCGGCAACGTCACCAACAGCGCGGTGCTCACGGTCATTGTGCCACCGTGCATTGTTGGCCAACCGGTCAGCCTCATGGTGACCAACACCCAAGCGGCATCCTTTACCGTTACGGCGTCCTGCGCCGTACCGGCGGTGACTTATCAATGGTACAAAAACAACAATCCCATTTCGACGGGCGTGAACCCCACCGCGACCAGCGCGACTTTGAGCATCGCGGGCGCCTCCGCGTCGGACACCGCAAATTATTTCGTGCGAATCAGCAACAGTGCCGGCGTGACCAACAGCGCAACGGTTGCCTTGACGGTCAATTCAACGATGTCGTTCCTTGCGCTTCAGCCGGTAAACAATCAAACCAACGTCTGTTATGACACGCCGCTTTACATCACGTTTGACCGGACCCCCTCCCTGCGCACGGCGGGCACCATCAAAATCTTCAATGTAACCAACAGCGCCACGCCGGTGGATACGATTGACATGAGCCAGGGCGCGCTTCAGGCGCGGCTCATCGCCACGGAAACCTTCAGCACCTACCCGGTCATCATCACCGGCAACCAGGCGGCGATCTATCCGCACCTGGACCTGCTGACCTCCAACCAGACTTACTACGTGACGATTGACGATGGCGTCTTCGCGGATGCTGCCGGCGCTTATTTTGCCGGCATCACTGCGACCAACGCCTGGCAGTTCACCACCAAGCCCGGCGGCCCGGCCAACTCGACGAACATCGTCGTGGCGCAAGATGACAGCGGCGACTTCGCCACCGTGCAGGGCGCTTTGGATTCGCTGCCGGCCAGCAATCCTTCACTCGCCTACATCACTGCTCATAACGGCGTTTACACCGAGGTGGTGGAATTCAAGAAGAGCAACATCGTGCTGCGCGGCCAGAGCCGCAACGGGGTCATCATCGGTTACGCCAACAACAGCTTGCTCAACGCCAGCACGCATTTCCGGATGGCCATGAAAGTCAACGCCAACAACATCGCGCTGGACAACCTCACCGTCTCCAACTCCACGCCCCAGGATTTGAGCCAGGCCGAGGCGCTGATGATTGAAACCGGCGCAGAGCAGGTCACCGTCAACAACTGCAATATTGACAGCTACCAGGACACGATTCTGGCGAACACCGCCACCAGCATGGCCTACTTCTACAACAGCCTCATCCAGGGCGACGTGGATTTCATCTGGGGCGGCGGCAACCTGTTCTTCACCAACTGCGAAATCCGCTATCTCGTCCGTGCGGCCAACGCGGCGGCGCTGGGACCGAATCCTTCGCCGCAGCCCAGCGAAGTCACGAGCAATCAGTTCTCGTTTGTGAATTGTCGCTTTACCACGCTGCCGGGCGCCAACCCGAACGACACCATCGGCCGCACCCGCGGCATCGCCGGCGGCGAAACCGTGCTCATCACCTGCATCATCAGCACGAACATCAGCGGCTGGAGTTCGGATGCGCTGCCGACCAACAACTTCCAGAATTATTTCTTCAACTGCACCAACGACCTCGGCCAGCAGTTGACGCTGACCAACGGCATTGCGCTCTCACCCGGCGATCCCTTGATTGCCAAGGCGAGCACCGCCAACGTCTGGCTCTACGGCTGGCAGCCGCAACTCGCGCCCAACATCCTCAGCCAGCCGGCGGGACAAACCGTCAACGCGAACCAATCCGCCTCGTTCTTCGTCAGCGCCACCGGCGTACCCGATCCGAGTTATCAGTGGTTGAAGGGGGGCACGCCGCTCCCTGGCCAGACCGGTGCTTCACTTACGATCGCCAATGCCAGCGGCTTGGACATCGGCGCGTATTCGGTCGTCGTCTCGAACGCGGCCGGAACCGTCACCAGCAGCGTGGCGAACCTCAATGTCATCGCACCCGCAGCGCCCCCGTCGCTGGGATCCACTGTGGCGCTTAACAATGGCAACATGCAGTTCACCATCGCCGGTGTGCCCGGTTCCGCCGGCTTTAGCTATCGCGTTTGGGCGACCACCAATCTGGCGCTGACACCGGTGATCGGGACCTGGACTTTGTTGACCAACGATGTCTTTGGGGTCACGCCGACAGTCTTCACGGACACGACCACGGTGGGTCTGCCGGAGCGGTTTTATATCATTACCGTGCCCTGAGCTTTCCGGACGAAATCAGGCAACCGCGGCTTTCCGCCGGGGTTGCCTTTTTATTGGGTCAATTCGGTCAGCGAAAACATCACTCCCTGCTGCCGTTTGTCTGCGCCGCGCCAGATTCGTGCCGCTTGCATTCCCGCCGCCTGCGCGCCCGCCACGTCCATTTCCGGACTGTCGCCGACATGCAACACGGACTCCGCCGGCACGCCGAACGCCGCGACTGCGCGTTCAAATATTTTCACCGACGGCTTCGCGCATCCGGCTTCGCACGAAACGACGATGACTTCAAATCGTTCTGCTAGCCGTAGTCTCGCCAGCAAACCCCGCAACCGTTCGTCCCAGTTGGAAATCACGCCCAGGCGGATGCCGCGCGCCGCCAGACTGTCGAGCGCCGGCCAAACGTCGTCGAATATCCGCCATGCCTCCGGCTGCGCGAACCGCTCGTAAAGTACCGCGAAAAAAGTGTGGCTCGGCGGTTCGGGCAACAGTCCGGCAAACACCTTATCCACCAGTGCCGCCCAGCCGACGCGGGAATAATCAAAATTGGTTTGCGCGCCCCACGCGGTTTTGAATCGCGCGTTCAGCAAATCGGGCGAAACCGGTTCGCCGCCGTGAACCCGGGCGGCCTCGGCATAAATGTGTCCCACCGAAGGCCACGGCGCGATCAATGTTCCCCCCACATCGAACGTCACGGCTCGCACCGGCGCGCGGGAGTTCATTTCTTTTGGTTCCACTCATTTAGTCCCCGCTCGGCTTGGCCGGCAGCCGGCGCAACGCCAAGCCGCTCCAGCGCCTCGCCAATCAGGTAGAGCGAACCCGTGACGACCGTGAAAGGCTCGTCCGCAGTTTGGGCCAGGGCGGCGGACAAGGAGTCGCAAACCTTCACCTGTGCGGCCGGATTCGCGGCCTGGCAGGCGGCAGCCAGATCTTGCGCATCGGCGGTGCGTTCGCTGGCGACGGGCACGGTGAGGATTCGCCGGGCCATCGGCGCCAGTTCCCCGCAAACGTGCCGCCAATCCTTGTCCTGCAACACGCCGAGGATGAGCGTCGGCGCGGGGCCGGGAAACAGCCTGCTCACGGCGGCGCGCAGTGCTTGCGCTCCGGCAACGTTGTGTGCGCCGTCGAGTAGGATTTTTTGGCCGCCCGGCCGCGTGACCAGTTGCAAACGGCCTGGCCAGTTTACCGACGCCAAACCGGTTCGAATTTGTTCGTTCGAGACCGGGATTTGTGGCTGCAAAATGTCAACGGTGGCCAGCGCCAGCGCGGCGTTGGTTTGCTGGTGGTCGCCGAGCAGCGAAGTGTGACGCGTGATGCGTGATGCGTGATGCGGCGGAATGTGAGTCAGGGCCGCGCCCTGCTCGTGAGCGGTTTGCTCAATCACGCGCAACGCCTCCGGCGCATCCGTCGCTGTGAGCGCCGGCACGCCGGGCTTGATGATGCCGGCCTTTTCCGCGGCGATTTTTCCGAGCGTGTCACCGAGCCATTGCTGGTGATCGAAGGCGATGTTGGTGATGACGCTGGCCAGCGGCGTGACGATGTTGGTCGCGTCGAGCCGGCCACCGAGGCCGGTTTCCCAAATCACCAGATCGCATCTCTGCCCGGCGAAAAATTTCAAGGCCATCACCGTGACGAATTCAAAAAACGTAGGGCCGGCATCGCGGTTGTCTCCATCGGTCTTGGCATCAGATTTGAAGTCAGGGACGGGCGCGTCGCCGGTCCGGCACAGTTCCGCCACCAGCCGCGCCACGTCGTTCTCGGAAATCCATTCGCGGTTGATCTGAATCCGTTCGCGGAACGAAACCAGATGCGGCGAGGTGAACAGCCCGACGCGCAAGCCGGCCGCGCGGTAAATGCTTTCCAGCATTGCGCAGGTGGAGCCTTTGCCGTTGGTGCCGGCGACGTGGATGAAGCGGAGTTGTTCCTGGGGATTGCCCGCGAGCGCCGCCAGCCGGCGGGTGGTTTCCAACCCGAAGTTCGCCCCAAACAACCGCAGGCCGAATAGAAACTGGATCGCCTCGGAATAAGTCACACAATCAGAGCACAAATTCCACCGGGATTTTTTCTGCGAGACGCCGCGTGGCTTCGCCGGGACGTTGATTCCGCCACGGCAGGTTTTCCTCAATCCGACGCAGCATCGCCTGCAACTCGACCCGCGGCAGGCGGGATTTGAAGTCCGGCGCCACGGGAAATTCCAGCGCGCCGGCCGGCGGCGCGTCTCGCAAGGCATCAGTCGTTGGCGAGGGATCGGGATATTTTTTCATACAGGTCGTCCGTGCCATATTTGGCGAACAATTCGCGAACCGCTTGGGATTTGACGTCGAGGTGGTTGATGCCCATCAAATTTTCCACATCCAAAAAATCCTTGAGATAGCGGCGGGACCGAGTGTTTTTCAAGGCATGCAATTTCAAGGCGAGCAAATGCTCCAGGGACGGAACGCGCGTGTTCACTCCATAAAGATTTGCGTCCTTGCCGGCGGCAAACATTGGCCCAAAAGTTGTTTCCTGAACCAGCATCAAGTCCACTGGCCAGGCGTTTTGCGCCGGGGCGTCATATTGGATGAAGTTACCCCCGTCGTGGCAAGTGGTGTAACCAAGACTTGCGAGCAAGTCCAACCACGCTTGCCGGTCGGCATAACTTATGAATAAATCCAGGTCGCTGGTATCGCGCGAATAGCCGTAATGATTTATCGCCAACCCGCCAATCACGAGAAACCGCAACTGCCGGCTGCGGGCTTGCTCGTGAATGGTGGCAAGAAAACTCACAGCGCCTTGTGGTGCAGCCGCGCGTGCGCCGCCGCGATGAATCCCTTGAAGAGCGGATGCGGTTCATGCGGCTTGCTGTGGAACTCCGGATGAAACTGGCTCGCCATGAAAAACGGATGATCCGCCAGTTCGATCACTTCCACCAGTTTGCCGTCGGCCGAGGTGCCGCTGAACACGAAGCCCGCCTGCTCGAAGCGTTCGCGGTAGGTGTTGTTGAATTCGTAGCGGTGGCGGTGGCGCTCACTGACCACGAACGAGCCGTAGAGGTGGCCCGCCTTCGAGCCGACCACCAACTGGCACGGCTGCGCGCCCAGCCGCATGGTGCCGCCCTTCTTGGTCACCCGCTTCTGCTCGTCGAGCATCGCGATCACCGGATGCGGCGTGGCCGGATCAAACTCGGTCGAGTGCGCCCGGGCGAGCTTCAGCACGTTGCGCGCAAACTCAATTGAGGCGATCTGCATTCCCAGGCAGAGGCCGAGGTAGGGGACTTTGCGCTCGCGGGCGAATTGCGCCGCCATGATTTTCCCCTCGATGCCGCGTTCGCCAAATCCGCCAGGCACCAGAATGCCGCCCAGCCCCTTCAGCTTGCGGTCCGCGCCCTCCTTCTCGATTTCCTCCGAGTCCACCTGCACGATTTCCACGCCGCAATCATTGGCGATGCCGCCGTGGATGATCGCCTCGTACACCGATTTGTAGGCGTCCTGCAGGCCGATGTATTTGCCGACGACCCCGATGCGGACGCGGTGCTGCGGGGCGATGAGCTTGCGGATGATTTCCTGCCAGTGCCCCATTTTCGCGGAGGGCGTGTCGAGCTGGAGCAGCCGGCAGACGAGCTCGTCGAGGCGCTCGCGCTGGAGCATCAGCGGCACTTCGTAAATCGAATGATCCACGTCCTTCTCCTCGATCACCGCCTCCAGCGGGACGTTGCAGAACAGGGAAATCTTCTGCCGCAGTTCCTTGTCCAGCGGGCGCTCGCAGCGGCAGATCAGCGCGTGCGGCGTGATGCCGATTTCGCGCAGCTTGGCGACCGATTGCTGCGTGGGCTTGGTCTTGAGTTCGCCGGCGGCCTTGATGAACGGCACGTAGGTGACGTGCATGAAAATCGCGTTGTTGTAGCCGACCTCCAGCGCGAACTCACGGATGGCCTCCAGAAACGGCAGGCCCTCGATGTCGCCGGTGGTGCCGCCGATCTCGGTGATGACCACGTCGGCCTTGCTCTGCTCGGCCAGCAGGTGGATGCGGTTCTTGATTTCGTCGGTGACGTGCGGGATCACCTGCACCGTCTTGCCGAGATATTTCCCCTCGCGCTCGTTGTTGAGCACCTTTTGATACACCTGGCCGCTGGTCAGGTTGTTCATCCGCGTGAGTTTGGTGTTGGTGAACCGCTCGTAATGGCCCAGGTCGAGGTCGGTCTCCGCGCCGTCGTCGAGCACGTACACCTCGCCGTGCTGGTACGGCGACATCGTGCCGGGATCCACGTTGAGATACGGATCGAACTTTTGCAGCGCGACCTTGAGGCCGCGGTTTTCGAGCAGCGTGCCGAGCGCGGCGGCCGTCAGACCTTTGCCAAGCGAACTCACCACACCGCCGGTTACAAATATAAATTTCATTTCAAATTAATTTTAAGCCACAGATTGAACACAGATGAACATCAAGAAAACAAAACGGCACTTTAGTTGGATTTCTTATAGAAATCCATATCGAGTTCCATTTTTATTCCTGGCTCATCCCCAGTCAATGTTTTCCATTTTTCTGCGCCATTTTGTGAAAAGAACTGATGCGTGCCACCCGTGAAATGCCACCCGTCCTCGGAGTATAGCAAATTTAATTCACAACGATAGAATGACGTGAAAGGCGCGATGCTGGAATCGACTGAATAATTTTCTTCGTAAACAAGCACCGCTGAAACTGTATCATTGTAGTTACCCGGACTCAGCTTGTAGTGCAGGTTTCGAACTGCTCCCCACTTTATTGGTGAATTTCGGCCTTCTGATTTCAAATTCTCAATGTGTTTTTTTAATTGAATTTCTGCTTTTGCATAAAGCTTGGAATCAATTCCATTTACAGATGACGATTGAAACTCGGTCATTCGCTTAAGCGATTCGATTGCAATAACTGCTGTTGCAACCACGCTCAAAAACGAAAGAACAATTGCTGCAATGGTAATTCGGAATTGAATGTTTCCTCGTCGCTGTTCAGCTAGGTAATCTTGGTGGGTTCTCCAAGGATTTTCAGACGGTGGATTTACCAAGTAAACCTTTACGGGTTCGTTTTTATTTTCTTCCATAGAATGGAACTGTGAAATCTATGATGCGCTTAATGAGCGTTTACGCCAATAAAAGTCGCGGACCATGTTGGTTAGTTTGAACATAGAAACAACCATTATCGGCTCGAACGATTCTGAGTCGCACGTCAGAACAATTCGAATCTGTCGGTTCTCGCCGAATATAGCCGTCACGGAGGAGGCCGATCAAATCGAGACGAAACACTCCGACTCGCCGTACAGAATCGTCAGCCGTCAGACGCCAATGTAACTCAAGATAGAGAGGAGACTTCGACAAGCTGGTTCTGCCGTGATAGTGGCCATGATTGTCAGCGCGTAGTGTCCAGCGGCACTTCGCCGCACCGGGTGGAATGTCCTGCACGACTTTGCAAAGATTCTTATCATCCATATCGTAGCGTTTTTTTACTTCATCGTGGGTGATGCGCGGTTTGCCTTCGTCAGTCGAAAGGGCTTTGATTAAGTCGAGAGAATCGCAGCTAATTATTCTTTCCACCAACGCCACGTCTTCCGGCACGTCCACGCCCACGCTGTCGTAATCCACGTTCACGACCGCGATCTGAATGCCGTTTTCCAGCGCGCGCAACTGCTCCAGCTTCTCGGCGTGCTCCAGCGGCGACACCGGGAATTTCACCAGCCGCAGCAGCGTTTCCCGCCGGTAGCCGTAAATGCCCAGGTGCTTCAAAAAAGGAAACGCCGCCAACTGCTCCGGCACCGGACGGCTGGCGGCCTCGCGCAAATACGGAATCGTGCGCCGGGAAAAATATAACGCCCGGCCCGCCGCGTTGACAACGACTTTCACCACGTTCGGGTTGTCCAGTTCGGAAATGTTTTTGACCGGCGTGGCGGCGGTGGACATTTCATTCTGCGCCAGCGCGCCGGCCACGGCGTCAATCACCGTCGGATCCATCAGCGGTTCGTCGCCCTGGATGTTCACCACCGCGTCGCAGGCGCACCGCGCCGCCACTTCCGCGATGCGATCCGATCCGCTCGGATGATCGGCGCGGGTCATTTCCACGCGGCAGAAGTTTTTCGCAATCTTGGCGATGCGAGCGTCGTCCGTGGCGACGATGACTTCGGAAAGGGATGCTGCCTGCCGGCACTGCTCGGCGACGCGCTGGATGAGCGGCTTGCCCGCGATGAGCGCGAGCGGTTTGCCGGGAAACCGCGTCGAGGCGTAGCGCGCGGGGATGATGCCAAGAATCTTCACGCGCTTCATTTAGCCACAGATGAAACACGGATGAAACACAGATTTTCACCGGCGAAACGTGAAACGAAAATCAACGGAATCAGTTGGATGGAAAACGCCAAACCCAGTCGCCGGTGTGATTGTGGGTGAGATGGTCAAGTAGCCCAACCGATTCAAGCTCGCCGCCGTCGTCTTTTCCATTCCAACCGACCGAATATAGCAAAAAGAGTCCATCCGCCGTGCGCCGATAATGCAATGGCTGGCCATTGATAATGTCGTGCGGAACATTTTCGATGAATTGGGGCGCAAGCGCGTCGAGCGATTCGGGGAAGCCGCCGTGGGCCAGCCGGCAGCGCTCCAAGGCGCAAGCCACCCACGCCATATCCACTGAAGTTTGTGTGCGGGCGCAAGTGTAGGCCGCGCGCTCCGGCGGTGGAATGAAGGAAAGCGACCAATTGTCGGGAATCAAATGCGGATGTCGTTCGAGCCTTTCAAATTCTTCCAAACGCCTGACGATGTCAGGTGACAGCATTTTCTGACTGTGTTCGGCGCGGGTTGGAAGTGCTGCTTGAAAATAACGAGCCACGGTCAGCTGGTTCAGGTAAAACCAGCCGCTGGGCGAAAGGCGGTAAGCCAGCGTCGGCCAGAATATGGTGTCACCACACATGCAGACGACGGCGTTTGCCATGCGCTCGGCCCGCAAATAGTCAAGGGACTTTAGCTGCAAAGCCCGTTCTGAACGCACAGCATAAATGTAATCGCCCAGCGCATCAAATCTGGCCAGCTGGCGCTCCAAATCCGCCAACTGGTCGTCCGACCATTGGCGGCTCACCAGCCCTTCCCAAATGGGTTGAAAGGCGTATTCCAAAATTTCCATCCGCGTGCGCAACGACCACGTCGTCGGTTCATGGCGGATGGAATTGGCCAGATACAGAATAAGCCGGATGTCCGCCAAAGCATTTTCTGTCTGCGCGTTTCTTAGTTCGGCAACGGCCCGCAATCGCAACACCGCCGAAACACTTTTTAGTGATTTGTAATGCGGAAAAATCATGGCAAGCGGATTGTTCGTCTTGTAATTCAACGGAAAACGCGAGTGTGGCAGCCGGCTGGCCTGCCGTAATTCCTCAATGGCCGAATCGTATTTGCTCAAAGCCAGCAGCACATCCTGGGCGGGTGTTTGCGGTTGTGGCGCAATGGGAAATTCGTTGGTATTTAACGCAATGATTTCCTGCGTTGCATTGGTCTCAACCAACTTCAATCCATCCGGCACGGCCATGCCGGGCGGCAGCATTCGCATCTGCATCATCAACGGGCCGGACGGCCCGTTAGTGACCAGCTTGGTGCGGTAATACTCCTGCCACGCCTTCAGATTGGTGAGTTTAGATTTTTGCCAGGAACCAAGCAGCAGGTTGGTATTGGCGGGAAGTTCCGTGCGACATAGCTCCATCCCAAGCCGGTTCACCACGTTGGTGTCATCCGGTTCTTTAGGCTGGCCATTGCAATCCATGACGCGGCTGTAACAACTGGCAACAACTGGCGTCAGCGCGAAATTTTGCTCGTCCGCAACCGGCGGCGGAATGAAATGTTCGAAGTTGAAGTGTTCACCTTTGACCTCCCACTCGCGCCGACACTTTTCCCAATCCCGTTTGCCGCGCCAGTTTTCTTCGACACAGAACAACAGCGTGAGCACAAGCAGCGATGCCAAACCAAGGGCGCACCGCTTAAGGCTGCGCCAGGTGAAAAACCAGCGATGCCACCGGCGGAGATCTCGCGAAGCCCATTTGAACACCCATGCCAGCGACACAATGCCAACTAGAGCAATAGCAGTGTCGATCAACAAGCTTCGCAAAATTCTAGGCTTTTCAAAAACGCTCAAATCGCTGCTGCCGAAAAAGGCCAGTTGCCAGATCGTTGCCGCCGTGCCGAGCAGTGAAGCAATCACCGCGAGCCAGAAGAATCGTTGGAAACCCCTGCTTCGGATTGAATGTGAGGAGTTCTCATTCATGCTGTCTGCGTCACGGCACGCAAATTTTGACAATGCTTCCCGCCATAAGTCACGAGCTGAATGGTAACATCCCTTCAGTCACAAGTTTTTCCGCGATGAAATGCTGAACTGAGTCCGCAAGTGGAAATGGTTCGAACGGCGGTCAGTGAACGGTCTGGGCAGCCGGTTCCGGGCCGCGATTTGGAGCCGGGCCGGCGGGCGCGGACCAGTTGAGTTTGATTCCGAAATTGCCGCGCTCGCGCCAGCCGCAATAGAAATTGAACCGCCCGCGCTGGTAGGAGAAGAACGGCAGCAGCGCCAGCCTTCGCCGCGCCACCTCGAAGTCCCAGCCGCCGCGCGGGCTGGAATTCCGTTCCGGCCAGCGCCCGCTGCGCCGGAACGGCTTGTCCGCGATGCCGAGGACGTAGTTGTCGAAGTTGTGAAACGGATTGCGGAACCGCCACAGCATCGCGCGCCGTGGGCTGTTTGGCCGGTACCAGTCCGGCGGCGTCGGTTCGTCGCAGTTTTCCAACCACCAGACCGGATTGAATTTGTCCCGCGTGCGGATGACCGGCAGACCGGGTCGGGTCGCGACTTGGATTGTGTGCCAGCGGCCGGTTTGCGTCACGGCATTGGAAACGGCGGTGGCTGGCGCCGCCTGCGAGCCCGCGGGCGCAGGCTGGCACCAGGCCGTCACGCTGCCGGCCAGAAAGGCAACCACCACCCGGAACCGCCGTGCGGTCATTGCGCCGAAATCACCTTTACAAGTTTTTCGCGGTTTGCCACGCTTATCGTCTATGTTGAAGAAATCATTCATGCTTTTGCTGCTGCCGGTCCTGCTGGCCGGCTGCGCCGCGCGGATCACCAACCTGACGCCAAAACAACAGCTGCGCAATGCCGATAATCTGTATCCGGTCGAGGTTTCCTTTACCTCGCAACAGCAGTCGCTGCGCTGGGATTCCCTCAAGCCCCAGATCGTCGTGGGTAATGACTACTATCCGATGCACCCGACCATGCTGATGTCCAACCGCTGGGAAGGTTTCGTGCCGGTGCCCGCCGGAGCGAACGCCGTGCGCTACCGCTACAAGTTCGACTTTCTGGAAAACGCCTTTGGCGGCCCGCCCTTGCCCGACAGCGCGCTGTCCAAGGAATACATTCTGCGCGTCCGGCCCCAGTAAAAATCTTCCGTCCGTCTTTTCGCCGCGCTCCCCGGAGCGCGGTTTTTTTTGTAAAAATTCTTGTTGACACCAGCGCCCGACTGTCATACTGTCCTATGTCAGTTGGCGTTTATGTTGCTTCAAATCGATTTCAAGTCCGGCAAGCCGGTGTACCTCCAGCTGGTGGATCAGATCCGTTACGCCGCCGCGTCCGGCGGCCTCCGCCCCGGCGAACCGCTGCCCTCCATCCGCCCGCTCGCCGAGGAGTTGCGCGTCAACCGCAACACCGTCGCCAAGGCCTACACCGAACTGGAAAGCCAGGGCGTGATCGAGGCCATCCCCGGCAAGGGCTGCTTTCTCAAGGAGAACCACTCGCCGTTCACCAAGACCATCCGCCAGAAACTCCTGGTCCAGGACATTGACCAGGCTGTCGTCACCGCCCACCACCTCCAGGTCGGGCGCGATGATTTTCTGGCAACGGTCCGGGAGCGGCTGGAGCACTTCGAGAAAAAAGCTGAAACGCCCAAACGCTGAAAGCCGACAACACATGAAAACACCAGCCATTGAAATCACCGGACTCAGCCGCAGCTACGGCAAATTGGAGGCGGTCCACGGTTTGAACCTGAACGTGCGCGCCGGGAGTTGCTACGGTTTTTTCGGCCGCAACGGCGCGGGCAAGACCACCACCATCAAGTGCCTGCTGAATCTGCTTCGCCCGAAAGCCGGCGCGGTGCGCGTGTTCGGACTTGATCCCCAGCGTAAGGAGGTGGCCGTGAAATCGCGGCTGGCCTACGTGCCGGACGCCGTGGCGTTTTATCCGTGGATGACGGTGCGCGACACGCTGGATTATTTCGCCTCGTTCCGCCAGCACTGGAATCGCGACATCGAAAGTGATCTGCTGAAGCGCTTCGGCTTGGATCTCAATCAAAAAGCCGCCTCGATGTCGAAAGGTCAAAAGACGCAGCTCGCGCTCATCACGGCGGTTTGTCCCGAACCGGAACTGCTGGTGCTCGACGAGCCGACCTCGGGCCTCGATCCGATCGTCCGCCGCGAATTCATCGAGACCGTCATCGGCGCATATCAGTCCAGCGATCCGGAAAACCGCACCGTGTTCGTCTCGACGCATCTGATTTCCGAGTTCGAGGGATTGATTGACGAATTCACGATCATCGATCAGGGCCGCGAGCTGCTGACCATGAACGCCGACGGCGCGCGGGACCGCTTCAAGAAAATCCGCGCGCGATTTGCCGAAGCACCGCCGAATCTCGAGCTGACCGGCGCATTGCAGGTGAAGCAGAACGGGCGCGAGGCGGAAATTCTCGCCAACGGCAACAGCGAAAAATTGATCGTCGAATTGGAGGCGAAATATCGCGCCGAGGACGTGCGCTGCGAGGCGCTCTCGCTGGAGGAGATTTTTGTCGCGTCAAAAACCCTGACCGGAAAATCCGCATGAACTTTTTTTTGAGGAAGGAAATGCGCCAGCTGCAGCCGAGCTTTCTCATCGGCCTGGCGGCGGCGCTGGCGATTTTGACGCTGCCGCACCAGGCTCGCATGGATACTTTTTGGAACGGCCTGCGCGTGGCGCTGCCGTTTGTGTTTTGCCCGGCAATGGTGATCATGCTGGCGCTGGATTCGTTCGGCCGGGAAGTCGCTGCGGGCACCTTCGCCCAGCTTCTCGCCCAGCCGATTTCCCGCAGCCGCGTCTGGCGGACGAAGACCTCGCTGTTGGCGGCAGCGGTTCTGATGATTTGGGCGCTCTGGTTTGGCAGCGGACTATTGGTCGGTAAATTCTCCAGCACCGTGACCACCGCGACGGATCTCCGGGAATTGGCGGAGGTCTCGCTGCTGTTCGCGTTGGTCGTGTATTCCGGCGCACTTTGGACCGTGCTGTTGTTCCGGCAGGTCGCGGTGGCGTTCTGGTTCACGCTTTTGACACCAGGGGCGTTGCTGGTAACGCTCCTCCTTTTGGTGGATCAGATCTGCGACCGTGTCCTCACACCGCAAACCCCGGCCTGGAATTGGCTTCGCAGTCCGAGTGCTGGTGAAACAATCCTCTGCTCAGCGTTTGCTGCTTACAGTCTGGCGGGGTTCTTCCTTGCGCAGCGGCTCTTCCTGCGGGCGCAGGACACGCAATGGTCCGGTGGCGTCATCGCGCTGCCGCAATTCAAGGCGCTGTCCAACCGACGCTTCGGCGCGGGAACGCCGCGGCGGTTCCGTCCGCGCCGGGCGATGCTCGCGCGGGAATTCGGACTGCACCACTCGCAACTCCTCATCGCCGCGTGCCTGGCGCTGCTGCATCTCGTCGTGATTGTGGTGCGCAATTTCAATTTTGCCTCGGCGCAGTTCAACCGCAACGGCACGATGGAGCTCATGCTGCGGCAGTTCTGGTTTCTCTGGCTGATGATGCCGCTGCTGGTCGGCTGCGCGGCGGTGGCGGAGGAACGGAAGCTCGGCACTCTGGAAGGCCAGCTCTGTCTGCCGGCGCGGCGGCGCCTCCAGTTTGTCGTCAAGCTCGGGATGGTGGTGTTGCTATCCGTGCTATTCGGAGCGGCGCTGCCCACGCTGCTCGAAAGATTTGACGGAACCCAAATCCTGGAAAGCTGGCCATGGGCCGACCGCAACGGAGCCAATTCGCCGTTCGAGGTGACGCAGCTATTCATGGGTCTTTTCCATTGGCTGGGCCTGATGCCGGGACTGGCCACGTTCCTGGCGCTGGCAGCAATCTGTTCGGCGGTGGGCGCCTCGTCTTTTTATTTTTCGACGCTCTCACGCAACACCCTGCAGGCGCTCGGACCGGCGCTGCTGGGCATTTTCGTGGCGATGTTCCTGCTGGTGGCCGGCTTCCTGCCCGAGGAGCTCACCGGGCACGTGTGGTGGCGCGGATTTCTGCCGCACCTGCTCGGAATCCCGCTGATCACGCTCACCGTCTTGTGGCTCGCCTATCGGAATTACCGATGCGCGCAAACGGGTTGGCTGAATTCTCTCCGAAATGTGCTCACCCTCCTTGCAACGCTTGGAGTGGTCACCGCGATCTCCACCGCGCTGTACCATCGCGTCTGGGAACTGGCCGCGCCGCAGGATCCACCGCACGGTCCGGCGCGGCTGGCCAGCTCGGATCATGTCATGATGCAAAATCAATACGGCTCGCTGGCCGTCACGCTGCCCGCCGGCCGCGTGTGGCTGGGGAACATCGGACTTTCGATTCCAAATCTGCGGGCAATGTTGTTGAGCGACTGGCGAATGAAGGAATTGTCTGGCGGCAGCCGGTTTCTGGAGGGAACCAACTGGGCCAGTGTGGCGGACTGCATCTTTGACACGGTCGGGATTCAAAACGACGGCAGCCTGTGGGTTTCGCAGAAACCACTGCCACGGGAATTTTACAGCCTGTTTTTCCGAACCAACGAATCCAGGCTTGCCGGCAAATTCACCCTCGAACGCGTGGGCGACGGCACCGACTGGAAAAGCGCCGTCGCTCATTGGCGGGACGCGCTCTTGCTCAAACGCGATGGCACCTTGTGGACGTGGCAGACCGAGAAGTTGAACCGCACCAACAAATGGCCAGGATTGCGTGCGTTCAAACTGGAACAACTCGGCGAAGATTCGGACTGGGCGGAAATTTATGATTTGTCCGGCTGGGTTTGCCTGCGGAAAAAGGATGGCCGCGTCTGGAGCAATGATTATCACCGTTCGGACGAAGCCGGCGACGACATCAAACTACCCGACAGCGGCATTGTTCCCCGCGCACCTTTCATGTATCCCCACGACTGGCGCGGAATGGCGTGGGCGCAATCCGCCAACGAAGTCACCGGCGGTTTTCTGGTCGGCGTCCGGGACGACGGCACGTTCCGGCTCATCGCAAACTGGAAAGCAGCTCCCAGCCGCGCAAATCAACACCAACCGGTTCCCAGCCGGCAAGACCTCCAGCTTGGCGCGGACACAAACTGGCTGACGGCGGTGAGCTTTGGCGGCTCCGTTGTGACTCTGAAAGCGGACGGCACGCTCTGGCGCTGGACGTTTGGCGACGATCCGCAAACGCACCCCGAACTCGCCGCCGCGACGCGGCTGGGCACCAGCTCGGATTGGATCGCCGTCCATGGCGACAACAGCGGCGTCCGCAGCCTGGCCGCTGACGGCAGCGTGTGGTTTTGGCGCGCCCCTCTGCGGGATTTTCACGAGGCGGTGGGTGCAACCGGATTCCTGAGCCTGATTGATGTTTCCCGCAAACCGCAGAAGATCACGAACATATTCGAGGCGGCGAGATAGCGGCGCCAGGCTTCCGGGAGGCGATTCAAACTCGGTCGCGGAGCGATGGCTGGACAGCGCACCGCATTTTCGCAACTGAAATCCGGATGGTCACCCCGCTCACGGCTCGACAAAATTTCCAAACCGCGCAACACTCCGGCGATGTCTGCCAACCCGGAATCTCCGCTCGACGTGCTGTGGAAGGAATACGGTCTGGTCTTCCGCGACTGCGATGACCTGACGCTGGCACGCTGGCTGGCGCAAACGCTCGGCCAGTTGGAGGGCAAACCCTGGCGGCTCTCGCATCCGCTCCTGGGCGCGTACCGGCTCGGCGCGCAACTGGCACACGACCGCCAGATCTGGTTCAAGCGCCTGGCCACACCGCCCGCCGTCTACATCGAATCGCCCTGCTGCCGCGCGCCCATGCTGCCACTGCTCACCCGGGACGTGCGCGACGCCGGCCTGATCTGCCAGCATTGCAACGAGACGCTCGTGCCGTTTGACGATCTGCCCGCCGCCGTGCGCGGCGACCTGGAAATCTGGGCGGCGCAATACGCGCCCGTCCACGCCGTCGCCCACTGGGACGACCGCCAGCGCAAGACCGCCGGCAACTACGATCACGCCTTCGAGAACGCGGCCAAGGAAGCCGAGGCGCTGCTCGCCCGCGCCGGCGGCGTCATCGCGCCGAAACTGCTGGAATTTTATCCCGCAATTGTCTGGGAAGATCAGGACGAATGCCTGGAAGTGCGGCCGGAGGACGTGTTGCTCTGAAACGTAAAACGTGAAGAAACCTGGATGCAATTTCACGTTCCATGCATCACGTTTTGCGTTTCTAGTTTCAGCAACCGAAACTCGAAGCCGTTTTGAATGAAACGCCTTTTCAAATGGCTGCTGGGCCTCTTGTTGCTGGCCGTGATCTCGGTCGTGCTGCTGGTCGTTTTCAAGGATTCGATTTTGCGCGTCGTGGTCGAGAACCGCATCCGCGAGCAGACCGGCATGGAGGCGCAGATCGGAAAATTTTCCAGCAGCCTCCGCGCGCCGGAAATCACGCTGCAAAATTTGAAGCTCTACAACACCGCGGCGTTTGGCGGCACACCGTTCTTGGACCTGCCCGAACTGCATCTGGAAATTGATCCGGTCGCGTTGGCCCAGCACAAACTCCACGTCACGCTGGCGCGCTTCAACCTCGCGGAACTGGATATCGTGCGGAATGAACTCGGCCAGACGAATCTCTCGTTCCTTGCCGGCCAGCTGCCGTCCGGGAAAAGCGGCGGCGGCAAAATCAAATTGCGCGAATTCGAGTTCACCGGCGTGGACGTGCTGGACCTCAGCCTCGGCGCGGCCAGGTTCATTGACCTCGCCGACAAACGGAACAACCACGAAATCCGCCTCGACCTCCAGCACCAGATTTTCAAAAACGTGAAGACAGAAGCGGATTTGTACGGCATCGGTGTGCTGCTCTGGCTGCGCAGCGGTGGAAACCTTTCACTCGCGCCGACTAATCCGACCAACCATCCCTGACCTGCGTGGCCGCCACGCGGCGTCGCCAGGACCGGCAATCGGACTAAACCCCACACCGGCTTGTCGGCGCGACGGTGCGTCGCGCCCACTTTCTGCGACGCGGCGTCGCAGAAAGTGGGTGACGCTTGACTTCGATAAGTTTACCGGCAGAAATACGCGCATGATAACCCGAAGAGATGTTACGGTCGCCGCCGTCACTTTGCTGGCCGCCACGGCGGTGGTGTTCGCCCAATCGGCCGCCCGCCCCGTGCTGGGGTCGTGTGTTTTCAACTGGGACCGCCTCCGCGCTGAAGCGACCAGAACCGGCGAACGGCGCGGCGTATTCGACGCGCCGACGGCCACGCTGGCGCGGTTGGAATGTCACATCACCACGCTCAATCCCGGCGAGGCGCCGCACGCTCCGCACCGCCATCCGGAAGAGGAACTGATGTTCCTCCGCGAGGGCACGCTCGAAGCCGTGCAAAACGACCGGACCAATCGGGTGGAAGCCGGCGGAATTATTTTTGAAGGTTCCAACGATTTGCACGGCCTGCGGAACATCGGCACCAACCGCGCGACGTACTTCGTGCTGAAAATCTATCCACGCGATCTTGCTCCGGGAAGGTCACGGTAAAAGCCTGGGAACCACCAGCAACTTTCCGTTCCGGCCTAATGCCGTCGCAGCACCAGCCGGTGATCCACGCGCTTCGTCTGGTGATAATCCAGCGTCGGCAGCTCGGTCAGCGTCGGTGATTCGGTTTCGTGCAGGAAGGTTTTGGCCATCGCCTGCAACGCCCGCCAGCGGGGCCAGTCGAGCGCCGGCGCGTGTGCGATCTGGCGCAGCAGACTGCGCCACTCGATGATGATCCGGTCAATGTCGCCCGCGCCGAGCAGGTCGGTGATCCAGGCGTGTTTGTTCAGCGGATCCTGGTGGACGGACGCGACCACCTGCTCCGCGCCCGCGCCGTATTTCGGCGGCAAACCGTTTTCCAGATAGCCGGGAATGGTTTGCAATCCGAATTGCGCGTGGCAGGCCAGCGCCAGACGGCCGCCCCAGCGGTTTTCGTCGCCGCAAAAACGGAAGCCGGCGTCGAGATTGGCCAGGTCGTAAATCAATTCGTCGAGCGGATATTTTTCATCCTCCAGCGCGGCGGCAATCGCCAGGCCGTCGCCTTGTGAAAAAAAACTCACCACGCGGCCGCGCGGCGTGGGCACGCCGGCGGCGTCCACCAGGTTCAAGCGCCGCCAGAGCAGCGCCGTGCCGGTGGCGGCGGAAAGTGTTTTGCAGGTCTCCACCAGCGCGCACCGGGCGCAATCGTAGGGCAGCACCTCGCGCTGCACTGGTTTCCACAAGGCGACGCCGTGCGCGTCCACCGGCACGCGCATCGTGAGTTCGGCGAGGCTGACGTGGGCGACGATTTTTTGCGCGTGGTGGACGAACCGCACGACGGGTGTTTTCTGTTGCGCGAGTTTGGCGTGCAACAGCGGCGCGATTTTTTCCTCCCACACCGCGAGCGGCGCCTGGCGGCCATTCCAATGCGTCAGCCGCCGGACCCATTTGGCGAGGAGCACGCGGTCGCCGCTCAATTTTTCCGCGACGGTGTTGGCGCGGCCGAAAATTCTGGCGCCGTCTGCTTCGCTCACGACGGCCAGCGCGCCGGTGCCGATTTTTTCCAGCGCGGCAGGTTCGGTGAGGATCGAGCGCAGGTCGGGGGTCGCGCCGGTTTCCAATTTGGTTTCGTTTGCAGATGGCGCAACGCGCGACGCCTGGCCGACGTGGATTTCGCGCAACGGCTTTTCCGCGGACGGCGGCACCACCTGCCACTCGCTGCGGCTGTTGAGCATCTCGCGGACGAGCTTGCGGACGTGGCGCGCCCGCTCGGCGTCGGTCTTCAATCCGCAGGGCACGTCGGGATGTTTCAGCGATTCCTCGACGCCGAGGAAGATCGGCTTGGTGGTGAACAGCCGCTCCTGCACGCGCACGGCTTCGCCAAACGGATCGCGGCCGAGCTGCGCGGCGGCGGCCATCAAGCCGAGCAACGCGCTCCAGTCCACCGCGCCGCTGCGCGCGAGATGACCGGCGTGCGCGTCGAGCAGGCGCAGTTCGTTGGCGGAGATGAGCACGAAGCCGGTTTCATCCAGGCCGCGCCGGCCCGCGCGGCCGAACATCTGCAAAATTTCATCGGGGCGCAGCGGTTGTTCCACGGCGTCGCGCCGGTAGGAATCGCCCGCCAGCGCAACGCTGCGCAGCGAAAAATTGATGCCCGCCGCCAGCCCCATCGTGGCGACGACGACGCGCAACTGCCCGGCCTTGGCGAGGGGTTCAATGACGCCGGCGCGCGCGGCATAACTCAAACCGCTGTGATGAAAGGCGATGCGGCTCTTCAACAGTTTCGCGAGGTGTTCGCCGACGATTTGCTTCTGCGCCGGGTTGAGCGCGAGCGGATGGGGCGTGGGCAACTGGCGCGCGAGTTCGGCGGCCATCGCCTCGGCGGCCTGGCGGCGTGGCGCGAAAATCAAAATCGGCCCCAAATCCTCCGCGAGCGCCTTGGCGACGAGGCGCGGCCAGTAGGCGCGGATTTCGCCGGGCACGTGGTAGCTCAAATGATTCGCGTGAACTTCTTCGAGCGGCACGGGACGATGGTCGTGGCGGATCAACACCGCTTCGCGATCGAGGCGGTGGAGCCATTTCACCACGTCCTGCGGATTGGCGACGCTGCCGCTGAGCAGCAGCAACTGCGTCTGCGGCGGCGCGAGCGCGATGGCGAGTTCGTAATTCAGCCCGCGATCGGGATCGCGGAGCATCTGGTATTCGTCCACGACCAGCAGCGCCGGGCCGTCGCCTTGAATCAGGCGGTTCTTTTGCGTTTCGAGCGTGGCGACGAGCACGGGCGCGTGGAGGTTTTCCGCGAGGTCGCCGGTGGCGATGCCGACGTCCCAGCCGCGCGCCCGCCACTCGGCGAGCTTGTCGTTGGCCAGCGCGCGGGTGGGCACGGTGTAGATGGCCTGGCCGCGATTCTTTCCCTGGTTGGACCAGAGTTCAAAAATGAGCGTCTTGCCCGCGCCGGTCGGCGCGTGGACGACGACGTCGCGGCCGGCGCGCAACGCGGCCACGGCCTGCTGTTGCCAGAGGTCGGGCACGGTGACCAGGTTGAGCGCGGGGTGATCCGCGAGCGGTGAGGCCGGCAATGACACGCCGCGAAGATAACCGAAGTCCGCGAAATCGGAATGGGGAAATTCTACCGAAGGCAAAACTCAACTATTCGACCTGCATTTTCATAATCCAAGTGACTTAAGCAACTCAGCCGACGGATGGTTGCCGATGAAATAGTGAGTGACGCCTGCGTGGTCATCAACGGCATTGATGACGCGTCTCCGCAATAGTCGGTCTAGCCCGTAACGATACGCCGGAAGATCGAGAAGCTCGGGCTGGTCGGCTGGAATAATCGCACCCAAAATTTCGGAAGCCGGAACTGCGAGTGCTCCTTCTTCGTGGCGAAGTTTGATGTAAGCTAACATTCTGGATTCTGCGTCGCCCATACGAAGCCGCCTAACGACCGTGATGAGGCGTGGCGGGCCAAGCGCGCGCAGCATGCCACACGTGCGGAATCCCGCCGTCGCCTCCAGCACGCTTGTTGGGCTTGGTCATTTTCGATTCCGTTCAGAATGTCTGCGCCGCATCTTCTCTCTGCGTGTCTTTCGGATTAAGCCATACATGAGCACGAGCCCCACCAGGCAGCCGAACCCATAAAGCATAATGGACCACATCGGCGTGCGCTCCGAGAACTTGCCGTCCGGTGGCAGAGGAATATACACAGCCACCAAAATTTGAAAGGCCTGTGTCATGCGCAGGGTTTCGCCCAACATGGTTATTAAGCCGCACTCCATACACGGCGTTTTGCACAACCGGATTTTGTAACGGCACTAATTCCCATGAGTTTAGGAAATCAAAATCGCAAATTTTCCTCAAGTGTTTTTGCCGAAAACGTCACGGGTGATCAGTTCGGCGCCGTTTGAGCGAGCGTTCGGGTTCCGGCTTTGGAAACGCCGCGACGGCGGTTTTGACTGCGCCCGTTAATTTGCCCTGCCCGCCGGCAGGGCATTGGTGGCGGCCAGCGGCGGCGGCGCATTGGTGGCCGTGCGGGTCGGATTGGGCCGGTGCTTGATCAAGCCCTCAAAGCGCACCTGCTGGTCAGGCGAGAGCTCGGTGTTGATCCGCTCGCGCGTTTGCGCGAGCTCCTCGCGCACCTGCGGTTGAATCCGCTGCGACAGCTCCTTGATGCGTTCCTGGCCCTCGTGAATGATTTTTTCGATGTGCTCGCGCTGCGCCGGACCAAGCTTCAATTCATGATCCAGTCGTTCGAGCAGGTTGGTGCGCATCAGGAAATTTTGCGGAATGGGCGAACGGAGTTCGCGCGGCGTGCCGGGTGCCGGCGGTGTCGCCGCGAAACGCCGCGGTCCGTCCCGGTGCGCATGGCGCAGCACGCGGTCCGAATAGGTCACCAGCAGTCCGCCGGTGAGCACGCCGGCGACGAAGATGACCAGCGTGGCGAGGATGATTTTCCAGAAGTTCACCAGGCCGAATCCGAATCTTGATCCACCGAGGCGAGCATGGTGGTTTCAAAATCCTGCGACAGATCGTTGGCGCCGCCACCGTTGACCGGGAGGAACAGCGACCCCGCGCCGAGCACCAGCACCACCGCGAGGCAGCCCAGCGCGCCGCGCCACAAAGCGCGCGACCAGACCACCCAGACATCCAACGCGGGCCGTGCGGCGAGCCGCGCGAGGATGCGTTTTTCGAAGGCATACGGCACACGGTCGCTCGGCGGATGGGCCCGCGCGGCGGCGATCAATTTGTTCTGCAATTCGGACATGTTCATAAAGCCAGCGTCCAGTCAGACGCGCAAAATTTGCGCGCGGTTACAGATACTTGTCCCGGGCGATTTTGGCCAGCAGTTTGCGCATTTCGGCACGGGCGCGGAAGGCCCGCACCTTGACCAGCGGCACCGACCAGCCGGTCAGGGCGGCGATTTCCTTCACCGAGCGGTCCTCGATTTCGAGCAGGGTGATGATCAGCCGCGCGGGCGGGGAAAGCTGTTCCATCACCCGCTGGATCAGCAGGCGCGCGGCGTCGGCGTGTTCGCTGGCGGAACCGGGGTCGGTGACGAAGCGGTTCAGCCAGTCTTCCTCCGGATCGGTCAGTTCGGAGAAGGTGGACTCGCGGTTGCGCTGGTGGGCGCGCAGAAAATCGTAGCAGGTGTGGACGGCCAGACGCATGAGCCAGTGCTCGAACGGCGCGTCGCCGCGGAAGGTGTTGAGCTTTTGAAACGCCTTGAGCCAGACTTCCTGCACGATGTCCTCAACTTCGCTTTCCCGGCGCGCGTAACGGCGCGCGGTGGCGAAGACGCGCGGGGAGTATCTTTCCACCAACGGCTCGAAGCTCGCGGCGTCGCCCTTGAGCACGGCCGCGATCAACTCCGTTTCAGTCGGGTCCATCGTGCCGTGAGTATGCCGCACGTCGCGCGGCGGCTAAAGTCAAAAGCCGGATCGACGGCAGACCGGCGGCGCGGGCCATCTCTGATCTGCGGGACAAAAGAAAACCGGCGAGTCGTGGCTGACTCGCCGGTTCTGAATCCAGTCGGCAATCCGTGATCGGACGGTTAGTCCGCCTTCGGATCGTCCTGTTGCTTGATGGCTTCGTCGGCGGCGTCGAACGCGTGTTGGAGCGCGACGAGGTCTTCGCCGGGTTTCAACGCGTCGAGCACGGCCTGTTCGGCCTTGAGCTGTTCCTGCGAGTAGTTGGCGGCCTTGATGGACAAGCCAATGCGGCGGTCGCTCCGGTCAATCTTGATGACGCGCGCGGTGACTTCCTGGCCGGGTTTGAGCACGTTTTTGATCTTCTCCACGCGCTCCTCGCTGATTTGCGAGATGTGGACCAGTCCGTCAATTTCGTGTTGCAGCCCGACAAATGCGCCGAAGCTGGCGAGCTTGGTGACCTGGCCGGTGACGAGATCGCCGACTTTGTAGAGCTGGTCAATCTTCTCCCACGGGTCAACGGAGAGCTGTTTGATGCCGACGGCAATGCGCTGGTTGGCCTTGTCCACTTCGAGCACGACGGCTTCGACTTCGTCGCCCTTCTTGAGCACCTCGCTCGGATGATTGATCTTGCGCGTCCAGGAAATGTCCGAGACGTGGATCATGCCGTCCAGACCTTCTTCCAGTTCGATGAAGGCGCCGTAGCTGGTAAGGTTGCGAATCTTGCCTTTGACCTTGGTGCCCTGAACATATTTTTCCTGGGCCTTGTCCCACGGATTGCTTTCGAGCTGGCGAATGCCGAGGGAAATTTTCTGTTCGTCGCGATTGATGCCGAGCACGACGGCCTCGATTTCCTGTTCCGGCTTGAGCACGTCGGCCGGTTTGGCGATGCGCTTGGTCCAGGAGAGTTCGGTGACGTGAATGAGGCCTTCGACACCGGGTTCGATCTCGACAAACGCGCCGTAGGGCACGAGGTTGACGACCTTGCCTTTGATCTTGGTGCCGACGGGATATTTGTTTTCGATCTTGTCCCAGGGATTGGCCATTTTCTGCTTGAGGCCCAGGCTGACGCGCTCTTTTTCGCGGTTGATGTCGAGCACGACCACGTCAATGTCCTGGCCGACCTTGAGCACTTCGGAGGGATGGCCGATGCGACCCCAGCTCATGTCGGTGATGTGCAGCAGGCCGTCAATACCATTGAGGTCAATGAACGCGCCGAAGTCGGTGAGGTTCTTGACCGTGCCCTTGCGAATGTCGCCGGGCGTCATTTCCGTGAGGAGTTTCTGACGGCGTTCGGTGCGTTCCTGCTCTATCAGTTCGCGGCGCGAGAGCACGATGTTCTGGCGCTCCTGGTTGATTTTGACGACCTTGAATTCGTAGGTGTTGCCGATGTATTGAGCGAGATTCTTGGGGACGATGACGTCAATCTGGGACGAAGGCAGAAACGCCTCCACGCCGATGTTGACCACAAGGCCGCCCTTGACGGCCGCCTTGACCTTGCCATTGATGGTGCCGCCCTCGTTGCAGATGGTGAGGATGCGCTCCCAGTTCTTCTTGAACTCCGCTTTTTCGTGCGAGAGGATGACCATGCCTTCCTTGTCCTCGAGTTTTTCAATCAGCACGTCAATTTCGTCGCCGACTTTGACGGCCTTCAGGTCGGGAAATTCCCCGCCGGAAATGACGCCTTCGCTTTTGTAGCCGATGTCCACAAGGACTTCTTTGGGTCGGACTTCGATGATGGTTCCTTTGACGATGTCGCCGGCGGCAAAGCGCAGATTGCTTTGCTTCAAGGCTTCTTCCATGGTGAGCATAATGAATGAATGACGGACTGCGGGAATCTGGCCGCCCCAACCGGGGTGGGAAGACTCCATTGCCTAACGGACCAGACGTTGCAGGGCAACGGAGGTTAAAGGTTAGGTAATACGTTAACTGTTTTTTCTCAGCCTCAATGAATTTCCGCACACGCGGAATTCAGGCGGCAGGAAGAATAGGCGGGAATCAGCCCGATGCAAGCGGAATTTCTCTTAAAAACCGCCGGGCTTGTGAAAAAAATCACAAATTCAACTTGCCCGTTTTTTTCGACCCGATTACGTTCCCTGCGCCAACCCGGGTTGGCCCGTGGTTGTTGGTTTATGCAAACCCAGACTGAACTCGGCTACGACCGCAAAATTGAGGGCGATGTCATTCACACCCGTGTGGATGCCGCGCTCAACTGGTTTCGCAAAAACTCCATCTGGCCGATGCCGATGGGGCTGGCCTGCTGCGCCATCGAGCTGATGGCCACCGGCGCGAGCCGCTTCGACATCTCCCGCTTCGGCATGGAGGTCATGCGCTTTTCCCCGCGCCAGTCCGACGTGATGATCGTGGCCGGCACGGTGACCTACAAAATGGCGATGTCGGTCAAGCGCATTTACGACCAGATGGCCGAGCCGAAATGGGTCATCGCGATGGGCGCATGCGCCTCGACCGGCGGCATGTACCGCAGCTACTCGGTGCTGCAGGGCGTGGACAACATCATCCCGGTGGATGTTTATGTCGCCGGCTGTCCGCCGCGCCCCGAAGCGCTGCTCGACGCGCTGATGAAACTGCAGAAGCAGGTTCAACGCGAGCCGCTGCTGGCCATGCTGAAAAAACCCGGCAATACCTTGGCTAAAGTCTGATTTCCTAACCACGGTGAATACTGATTTTGAAACGCAAAGACGCAGAGGCGCACAGTTAAAGCGTCGTGTATCCAGCGGGATACCCGCCCCACAAAATTGCCGTGTAGTAGTAGAAGACTTGGTTGATCCACTCCACTCGCAACAACGGAGCAATCGGCAGGTAAATCAAATTCACTTCCTCGGGCAGGTAGCGAGGATGACGGCCGTCGTTGGTTGCCCATGCAACCGGACCAGTGCTGAGAAAATACAGCGGCAAACAAATCGCCAGCCACAGCGCCATGACTTTGACGCGGCGGGGAACACATGCTGTTTCGAGCGACGGTTTCATGCGATCCGTTCGGTTTCCAGTGTGCAGTGTAACACCAAATACAAATCTCAGGCAACTCAATGACTTCGCTGGAACTTGCCAAACAACTCAAAGCCAGGTTTGGAGATTTGATCTCCGAACCGGCCGAGTTTCGCGGCGAACTGACGCTCACCGTGGCCGACGCGGAGCGGATCGTGGAGGTGTGTACTTTCGCCAAAAAGGAACTGGGTTTTGATCTGCTCGTGGACCTTTCCAGCGTGGACAATTACGGCGAAGACCCGCGCTGGGCGCTGGTTTATCACCTGTACGGCGTTGGCCACAGACAATACCTTCGGCTCAAAACGAACGTGAGCGAGGAAAAGTCCGAGCTGCCGACCATCACCGGCGTGTGGCGCACGGCGGACTGGCACGAGCGCGAAATTTACGACATGATGGGAATCCGGTTCCGCCACCACCCGGATTTGCGTCGCATCATCATGTGGGAAGGCTATCCTTACTTTCCCTTGCGCAAAGATTTCCCGCTCGGCGGCAAGCCGACCGAGTTGCCGGACGTTGCCTTCACCAAGACCGCGCCGATCGAAGGCGGGCCGTTCGTCACCGCGCCGGGCGGCAAGGATGCGATTGAACGCGAGCCGCGCGTAAGGACGCCGGAAAGCTAATATGGGATTTTGGCCTTTCAGCAAGAGTACTCCGAAATTTCAAGACAAAGCGCTTGAAGAAATGGCGCAATTATATTTAACGAAGTCAGACACCCCGGGTTCTGAATTGCTGAATTCAAGCAAGCTTGATTTCAGCGAGGAGAGTCTAGTTATTATTGATCAATATCTCGCAGTAATGCGCCAGAAAAATCTGGAAGGAGAGTCCTTGATGAAATTCGTTTTTCGTTGTGGTGCTTATGTTGGCGAAGTGGTTCGCCGAAACGCAAAGGATAGTGAATATCATTGGATTGATTTCCCAACGGCTGCAAAACTCGATAAAGACAAGCATATCGCTAGTCTTGCAGAGGGTCTTGGAACAGTAGCAATTCTTTGGGACGGAAAACGTGAATTTTGGTTTCCGTTTGGAAAAGTCATTAAATTTTTACAAAACGGTCAGGAAGATAGTGTGAAGCATTTTGCACGCTTCATTATTTCCAACCGTATAAATGCCCAACCTGATATTTCGATCAACTTAAATGCCTGAGGTTCAAGAAGTCCAGATTCGCGATTCCGCTGCGCAGGCCGCGGCGGCGAAAGCTTTGCCGCGTCCGAACGACGAGGATTTGCAGGACATGCACGGCGAAAAGATGGTTCTCAACATGGGACCGTCGCATCCGTCCACGCACGGCGTGTTGCGCGTGATTCTCGAACTCGACGGCGAGATCATCACCAAGGCGATTCCCGACATCGGCTACCTGCATCGCGGCGACGAAAAAATCGCCGAGAACATGACGTGGACGCAGTTCATCCCGTACACGGACCGGCTGGATTATCTCGCACCGATGGCGAATAACGTCGCCTATGCGCTGGCGGTCGAAAAGCTCCTCGGCATCCACGACAAACTGCCGCCCCGCTGCCAATATATCCGCGTCATTTGCGCGGAATTGGCGCGCATTTCATCGCATTTGCTCGGCGTCGGTTGTTTCGCGATGGACGTGGGCGCGATGACGGTTTTTTTGCTGACCTTCACCGAGCGCGAAAAAATATACAACCTCTGCGAATCGCTCACCGGCGCTCGATTCACAACGAGTTACACGCGCATCGGCGGCGTTTCGCGCGACACGCCGCCCGGTTGGTGCGACGCCGTGCGCAAATTCCTCAACGAAGTCGTCGTCAACATCGCCGAGGTCGAGACGCTGCTCACGCGCAACAAAATCTGGGTGGACCGCACCCGCGACGTCGGCGTGATCTCGAAGGAGGACGCGATTGATTTCGGCCTCACCGGCCCGAACCTGCGCGGCAGCGGCGTGAATTACGACCTTCGCAAGGATCAGCCGTATCTTTGCTACCGGGATTTGCAGTTCGACGTGGCGCTCGGCTCGGTCGGCGACTGCTACGACCGCTACCTCGTGCGCATGGAGGAAATGCGCCAGAGCGTAAAAATCGTGCATCAGTGCCTGGACAAAATTCCCGGCGGCTTCGAGAACAAATCGAAAGAACCGGTCAACGTGGCGGATGGCAAAATCGTTTTGCCGCCGAAAAGCAAGGTGATGTCGAGCATGGAGGAGTTGATTCATCAATTCATGCTGGTGACGCAGGGCGTGAATTGTCCGCCCGGCGAAATTTATTTCGGCCACGAAAACCCCAAGGGCGAACTCGGCTTTTACCTCCACAGCCGTGGCGGCGGCACGCCGTACCGGATGAAGATCCGTTCGCCCTCGTTCTGCAACCTGAGCATCCTGTCGCATTTGTTGCCCGGCCACATGATGAGCGACACCGTGGCGATCCTGGGCTCGTTCGACTTTGTGATGGGGGAGTGTGATCGCTAACAATGCAAAATGAGAAATGCAAAATTCAAAATGATCCGCGCCAGTCATGGTGTTGGATTGTTTGCTTTGCATTGCTCACAGTTGGTCTCGTTGCTTGCAACCAAAAGCAATCGTCTCAAACCATGAACACGGACGAAATCAAAGCCAAGATCATGGAAAAGGACGTTGCGCCTTCTGCTGAGGCGTTGGCTCGGAAGGAAAAGTCCATTGCCCAACTCAAACAAAAGAACGTTCCGACCATCCAGCACTTGCCGGTGATTGAGGATTCGCAGTCGGCGAAGAAACGGACGAAAGAGGCGATTGCTCATCGGGCGATTGCACTTTGCCTTGTTGCCGTAAAAGGCGAAGGGCTTGAACAGGCAATTGTGGAAAAGTTGACCATGCAATACGGCGCGCAAGACTATTTCACACCAAAAGAAAAAGAGTTCATCGGAAATTCTTCGCCGACTCAACAAGATCGCGCGCAGTTCAGTTGGCAATACGAAGGCTACTGGGTAATGCTCTGGGCGCTCGGATATGTCGAGACTTTAGATTGCCCAGATAAGGTTTGCGATGTTCAGAAAGCTGTAAAATTTCTTCACGGCAAAACGACCGAGGAGTTTATTGCGAACGCCAAGCTTCGCGATTTTTCGGAAATTCTGGACGCAGCGGATTTGATTTACCGCTACGATTGGGCGGCAGTCAATGCACGAGTCAAGAATCTGGCTTTGCCGGCGGGTTTAGATGGCGGCGTTGTGATGGAACGCCATCACGCTCTTAACTGGTTAATTGGTTACATGAACCAAGAGTGGGACGATGTGACGACGGATACCTGATTGACAATGTCATTTTCAATTCCAGCCAATTTGGAAGCCGAGATGGACGAGCTGATCACGCATTATCCCGTGAAGCGCAGCGCGTCGCTCATGCTGCTGCACGCGATCCAGGAACATTTCGGGCACATCTCACCGGAGGCCACGCAATGGGTCGCCAAGAAACTGGGCCTGCAACCCATCAACGTCCATGAACTCGTCACGTTTTACCCGATGTTCCGGCAGCAACCGGTTGGGAAATATCAGATCAAGGTGTGCCGTACGTTGAGCTGCGCGCTCGGCGGCTCGCACAAGTTGCACGAACACTTTTGCACGAAGCTCGGCCTCGACCCGCACGCGCACGGCCTGCAAACGACGAAGGACGGGAAGTTTTCCGTTGAATTCGTCGAGTGCCTCGCCGGCTGCGGCACCGCACCGGTGATGATGTGCAATGAGGATTTTCACGAAGCGGTTTCTGAGAAAAAAGCCGATGAAATTCTGGGAGGCTGCCATTGAAGCCCGAATTAACACGATTAGCCGAACGGGGAATTGCAGGATTTACTCCTAGAAATTCTGTTAATCCTGTCTCCAAAAAATCTGGAACATGGTTGCCCGACATGGATTTGAACCATGACAAACAGATTCAGAGTCTGCTGTGCTACCGTTACACCATCGGGCAAACCGAGGTGTGGCACAGGCTAAATATTTTTTTCGCAGAGTCAAGAAACTGATATGCCGCAAGAGTTCAAACTCATCCTCAAGCACGCCGATGAACCGGGTTACACGCCGGACATCGAATGCTATTTGCGGCATGGCGGCTACGAATCGCTCAAGAAAGCGCTCGCGATGCCGCCGCTGGATCTGCCGGAAGGCAAAAAGAAATCGCCGCAGGAACAAATCCGCGAAGACGTGATGAAGTCCGGCCTGCGCGGTCGCGGCGGCGCCGGCTTTTCGTGCGGGCTCAAGTGGAGTTTCGTGGACCGGCGCAGCGGCAAGCCGATTTATCTCATCTGCAACGCCGACGAATCCGAGCCGGGCACGTTCAAGGATCGCCAGATCATCCACAAAGATCCGCATCAGCTCATTGAGGGCATGATCATCTCGTGCTTCGCGAACGACGTGAAGCTCGCCTACATTTATATTCGCGGCGAAATGCCCAAAGGCGCGAAGCTGCTGAACGCGGCGTTGAAGGAAGCCCGAGCGAAAAATTTCCTTGGCAATAATATTTTGGGCAGCGGTTACGATCTGGAAATTCACGTCCATCGCGGCGCGGGGGCTTACATTTGCGGCGAGGAAACGGGACTGATCGAATCGCTCGAAGGCAAGCGTCCGTATCCGCGCATCAAGCCGCCGTATTTCCCGGCGGTGCTCGGGCTTTACATGTGCCCGACCATCGTCAACAACGTCGAGACACTCTGTAACGTGAAGCACATCGTCGCGATAAGCGGCGCGGAATTCGCGAAACTCGGCACGCCGAACAACACCGGCACGCGCATCGTGAGCCTGAGCGGCCAGGTGAAACGCCCCGGCTATTACGAAATTGAAGTCGGCAAAGCGACCATTGGCCAACTCATCAATGATCCCGCGTTCGGCGGCGGTTTGCTTGATGGACGAAAACTGAAAGCCGTGATTCCCGGCGGTTCGTCCTCGAAAGTTTTGAAGGCGGGTGAAAAGTTCAAACTCAAGCGCAAGGTCGAGGGCAAAGACGTCGAAGTCGAAACCGACATGCTCGATCTGCCATATGATTTTGACTCGCTCCAGCAGGCCGGCACGATGAGCGGTTCAAGCGCGATCATCGTGATTGATGACAGCGTGGACATCGTCGGCGCGCTGGCCAATCTCTCCGAGTTTTACGCGCATGAGAGCTGCGGCCAATGCACGCCCTGCCGCGAAGGCTCGCTCTGGATGAGCAAGACGCTCCATCGCCTCACGCATGGCGAAGGCCGCAAGCAGGACGCGGATTATCTCGTCAAGATCGCCGACAACATTCCGGGCGGTAAGACCATCTGCGCTTTCGGCGAAGCCTGCTCGTGGCCCGTGCAAAGCTTCGTCGCGAAGTTCAAAGATGAGTTCATTGCCAAAGGCGCGGCGGATGAAGAGCGGCGCGCGAAGGAAGCCGCCGCTGGCAAAACAGAATTGGCCGCCGCCCACTGAGAAAGGAATCGCCATGAGTGCCATGACTGAATCAGTTTTTATTGAAGCGCTTTCGCTGCCGACCAAAGAGCGCGCGGTGCTGGTGCAAAAGCTGTTGCTCAGCCTCGAACCCGAGGAGGGTTCGCCGGAAATCGAGTCCGCGTGGAAGCGCGAAGCGCTGGATCGTTGCGCGGCTTATGACACCGGGAAGTTGACCGAACGCGAGGCTGCCGATGTTTTGAATGATGCGTATCGAAAAGTGAAATGAAACGGTTGACCTATCTCAGCATTGCCGAGATGGAGTTGGCCGAAGCCGCAAAATTTTATGATGAAAGACAACCAGGTCTGGGAAGATTGTTTCTCGACGCCGTTCGGGAAGCTGGCGAGCGCGTTTGCCAGCATCCAGACTGGTGGCCTGTCTTGGAAGAGCCAGTGCGCAGCTGCCGCGTCGCGCCGTTTCCTTATCGGCTGCTTTACCGGGAGTTCCCGGATCGCATCCAGATTGTTTCCGTGTTTCACCTCAGCCGTCGTCCCGAAAGCTGGCGGGATCGCCTGAGTTAAAAAAATGTCAACCGCAGCCACAACTGAAGTGAAGCCCGCGCCGCCCGCGATCGAAAAGATAAAGGTGAAGGTGGACGGGCGTGAAGTCGAAGTGCCGAAGCTCTCGCCAGATCACACCGGCAAGCTCGCGCCCACGACGATGATTCAGGCCTGCGACGCCGCGCGCACCGAGGTGCCGCATTATTGCTATCATCCGAAGCTGCCGGTCGCCGGCAACTGCCGCATGTGCCTCGTCGAGTTCGGCACGCCGGCCATGGGGCCGGATCGCAAGCCGGTGATGAACCCCGACGGCACGCCGAAGATCGCGAAGTCGCCGCGCCCGGCCATTGCCTGCGCGACACCGATTTCGCCGGGCATGGAAATTTACACCAAGACGCCCGCCGTGAAACAGATGCGCGAAGGCGTGTTGGAATCGCTGCTGATCAATCATCCGCTGGACTGCCCGATCTGCGACCAGGCCGGCGAGTGCAAGCTCCAGGAATACTCGGTTGACTACGGGCAGAGCGCGAGCCGCTTCGTCGAGGCCAAGGTTCACAAGCCCAAGTCCGTTGATCTCGGACCGCGGATCATGCTGGACGCAGAGCGCTGCATTCTCTGCACGCGCTGCATCCGCTTCACGAAAGACGTTGCGGGCGACGACGCCCTTGGCATCGTGAATCGCGGCAGCTACAACACCATCGCCACATTCCCCGGCCTGCCGTTTGACAACAACTACACGCTGAACACCGTGGACATTTGCCCGGTCGGCGCGTTGACGTCGAAGGATTTTCGTTTCCAGATGCGTGTCTGGTTTCTCAAGGAAACCAAGAGCGTCTGCACGAGTTGCGCGACGGGTTGCAACATCCTCATTAGCTCGCGCGAAGAAAAAATTTACCGCTACACACCGCGCGAAAACGATGCCGTCAACGGCCCGTGGATGTGCGACGCCGGCCGCCTGAACTACAAGTGGATTCACCGCGCGGACCGGTTGAAAGAGGTTTTGGTGCGCGGACAGAAATCTTCCTGGACCGCCGCGCTCAGTGAAATCGCGGACAAGCTCAAGAAAGCTCCCGCCGGCTCGGTGGCCATCATCGCCTCCGCGCGGCAGACGAACGAGGAACTTTGGCTGCTGAGCAAATTCAAGGCGAAGCTCGGCGCGATCAGTGATGCCTTTCCGCGCGAGGGCGAGGAGGACAAATTGCTGGTGAACAGCGACAAAAATCCGAACACGAACGGCGCGCGGCTCACGGGCATCTGTTTCACCGAAGTCGGCATCAACCTGGCGAAAATCGCCGACGGCATCAAGCGCGGCGCGATCAAAACGCTGCTGGTGTTCGGGGAAAATGTCGTCAAACGCGCCGTGCATCCCGAGACGTTGAGCGAAACGGAAACCACGACCGAAGCCATCGAAGTCCACGGCCTCACCGCCGAGTTGCTGGCAAAGCTGGAAACGCTGATCGTCAGCGACATTTTGCCAAACGAGACGACGAAGCTGGCGCATTACGTTCTGCCCGGCTGCGCCCACGCCGAGAAGCGTGGCTCGTTCACGAACACCAAGGGCCGCGTGCAAAAATTCATGCAGGCGGTCCAGCCACCGGGCGAAGCCCGCGCCGAATGGGATTTCCTGCACGACCTGGTTTACAACGTCACCGGCAAGAACGGTTTCCTGACCATCGAAGGTCTGTTCAACGAAATGGCGAAGGACGTGCCGGCGTTCCAGGGTTTGACCTGGGCGGGCCTGGGTGATGCAGGGGTGACGGTTAAGATTTGAAATGATTGATGCGCTGAAACATTTGATGGCCACGTATCCGCTGATGGTTTTCACCGCCGTCAAGGCGATTGCCGCCTTTGCCGTGATGATGACGATGGTCGCCTACGTCGTTCTGGTGGAGCGCAAAGTTTGCGCCTTCATCCAGGACCGCATCGGCCCGAACCGCGCCGGGCCGTTCGGCCTGCTCCAACCCGCCGCCGACGGCATCAAGGCGTTTTTCAAGGAAGAGTTCACGCCGGCGCACGTCCGGAAAATTTATTACGTGCTCGCACCGGCCATCTGCCTGATGCCGGCGATCCTGAATCTCGCGGTGATTCCGTTCGGCTCCACCCTTGGCAACGCAAACAATCCGATGGTGCTCGCGAATCTGAACGTCGGCATTCTCTACACGTTTGGCATCGTGTCGCTGGGCGTTTACAGCATCGTGCTGGCGGGCTACGCGGCGAACTCCAAATACCCGTTCCTTGGCGGCATCCGCTCCAGCGCGCAACTGATCTCCTACGAAATCGCGATGGGCATGAGCGTCATCCCGATTTTCCTTTGCGTCGGCGACTTGAATTTGAACAGCGTCATCGCGGCGCAGACCGGGACGTTGTCATGGTTGCCTGCGTGGCTGCCCGCACCAAACTGGTTTGTCATCCAAAGCCCGATGACCTTTCTCGCGTTCTGCATCTTTCTGGTCGCGGCTTTCGCGGAAACCAACCGCACGCCGTTCGATCTGCCCGAAGCCGAGCAGGAACTGGCCGGCGGCTACAACATCGAGTACAGCTCGATTAAGTTCGCGCTCTTTTTCATGGGCGAATACGCGAACATGATCCTCGTCTCGGCGATGATGGTGACGCTGTTCTTCGGCGGCTGGACGTTGCCGTGGTTTGGCCTCGACCAACCGGCGACCGACCTCATTCACGGCGTGCTGCACATCGGCATTTTCCTTGGGAAGGTCTTCCTTTTCCTCGTGATGTTCGTGTGGATTCGCTGGATGTGGCCGCGCTTCCGGTACGATCAGCTCATGGACCTCGGCTGGCGGCGGTTCATTCCGGTCGCGCTGGCAAACATTTTAGTCACCGCCATCTGGCTCTGGTGGCAGAGCGGCAAATAACATGATCGTCAAACGCAAACCATTGAATCTGTTCGAGCGGCTTTACCTGCCGGCCATCATCGGCGGGTTCAAAGTCACCCTGCGCCACTTCTTCAAGAAGAAGGTGACGATGCAGTATCCCGAGGAGAAATGGGTCGTGCCCGAGGGGTACCGCGGCGCGCCGTATCTTGTGAAGGATCAGGAAGGCAGCACCAAGTGCGTGAGCTGCCAATTGTGCGAATTTGTTTGTCCGCCAAAAGCGATCAAGATCACTCCGCCCGGCCCGGCGGGCCAGCTCGCCGACCGTCCGAACGCGGAGAAGATGCCGAAGGAATTTGAGATCAACATGCTGCGCTGCATCTTCTGCGGCTTCTGCCAGGAAGTCTGCCCCGAGGAGGCGATTTTCCTGCAAAAGGATTACTCGCTCACCGGCACGAGCCGCGCGGAAATGATTTACAACAAAGAAAAACTCCTCGCTCTCGGCGGCGTCCACGCAGGTGTCCAGAAGTGGAAACACAAACTGGAAGAGGCGAAGGAACAGGAAAGTTTTCCGGTGAAAGTTTGATTCGATGTTTTGGAAAAAGAACAAACCTAAGTCGCCCGAAGAAGAAGAGCTTGAGGCTCTTCAACAGGCCATATTTCCCGGTGGCGCTAAGGAAAAATTGTTCCGTGCCGTAAAAGTTTCCGAACTATGTAATGGAAAGCTTTTGCAACAAGAGGCACTTCATATTTATACGAAAGCAAAAGTCCGTTTCAAAATCGCTTCTTGGAAATTCGATGGCGAAACGCACAAGGGCATTGATGCTGAACGGATGATTCAAGGAACGATTGCGGACTCTGGAAAAAAACTCAGTTATCTTGAATCAGTTGCCGTCAACGCTTACGACGTTTTTGACAAGACCGATCCAGTCTTGAACTCGCATAAATCGCTAAAGGAATTCTTGGAGAGTGGATTTGGATCCGATACCCAAGGCTACGACTGCAATGAAATTCCATTCGCGGTTGGCGAGTTTGGTTTGGAAGTGACTAATCCAATACCGATACGAGGAATAGGCGGAATTCAGATTTATCTCCAAAAATTGAGGCGGGAGAACGGAGAAAAAGTTGTCTGTAAGCGAATTCGAGCGATTACCGAACCCAATCAAAATCCGGTGGATGAGTATGACGTTTTCTCAGAGGCTGGAGGATTTTTGACTAAATTGTATATCTCGCCATATCATCAAAGAATCTCGAAGAAAGCACCGAGAGGATTTAAGCTGATAATTTCTTGAGCATGGCAATCACTGACATTTTATTTTACCTCTTCGCGTTCCTGACGCTTGCTTGCGGCGTGCTCGTCGTCGCGAATCCGTTCAGCCGCAACCCGGTCACGAGCGCGATGTTTCTCGTGCTGACGATCATCTCGATGGCGGGATTGTTCGTGCTATTGCACGCGTTCTTCCTCGCGGCGGTGCAGGTGCTCGTTTATGCGGGCGCGGTGATGGTGCTTTTCCTGTTCGTCATCATGCTGCTCGATCTGAAAGAAGAGGAGCGCCGGAAGGCCAAAAAACTTGGACTCATCGCCGGACTGATTTCCATCGGTGCGATCGGCGGCGTCTTCGTCCGCTCGCTGCTCGCGACGCAGCCGGGCAAGGGTTTGCCTGCGCCGACCGCCGTGGGCGACACCGCCACGCTCGGCAAGCTGCTGTTCACGAATTACCTGTTGCCCTTCGAAATCGTCTCCCTCCTGCTCCTCGTGGCGATGGTGGGCGTGATTTTGTTGAGCAAGAAAGACTTGAAATGACCACTAGCCGCCAAAATGCACAAAAAGCGCAAAAGGAATTTCCTTTTGTGTCTTCTGCGCCTTTTTGCGGCCAATAAAAATGAACGTCGGCCTTGAACATTATCTGATCGTCAGCGCGCTGTTGTTTGCGCTCGGGCTGCTCGGCGTCATCACGCGGCGCAACCTGCTCGTGATGTACATGTCGCTGGAGCTGATGCTCAATTCGGCGAACCTCGCGCTCGTCGCTTTTTCGCGGTTCAACGACAACCTCAACGGCCAGGTCATGGTGTTCTTCATTATCACCGTGGCGGCGGCGGAAGTGGCGGTCGGCCTGGCGCTGATCGTCGCGCTCTATCGCAAGCGCCAGTCCGCGCACGTTGAAGATTTGACGAGCATGAAACTGTAGTTTTTGGCCACAGATGAAACACAAATTAAACACAGATAAGGCATCCGCAGATTTCGCTGATGCGCGCGGATTTACTAAACTGAATCTGCGAGAATCTGCGCAATCTGCGGAAAAGAAATCTGTGTTTCGTCTGTGCATATCTGTGGCTGATTAGAATGAAACTCGAAGCGTTAACCTGGCTGATCCTGTTGCTGCCGCTGCTCGCGGCGGGCATCATCACGCTGTTCACCCTGCGCAACAAGGCGGTCAGCGCCACGCTGTCCATCGGTGCGATCGTCACCGGCTTCGTCATCACGCTCGCGTTGATAAGGTTCGGCGGCTGGGAAGCGCGCGAACTTTCCGTCAACTGGCTTTCCATCGGCGGCCTGAACGTGGACTTCGGCCTCAAGCTCGACGCGCTCAGTCTGATGATGCTCCTCATCGTCACCGGCGTCGGCAGCGCGATCCACATTTATTCCTACGGCTACATGCACGAAGACCCGGGCTTCTCGCGTTTCTTCGCGTGCCTGAGCCTGTTCACGTTCTCGATGCTCGGCATCGTGCTCTCGAACAATTTTCTCCAGATGTTCATCTTCTGGGAACTCGTCGGCGTGTCGAGCTACCTGCTCATCGGTTTCTGGTTTGAAAAACCCAGCGCAGCCGACGCGGCGAAAAAAGCTTTCATCACGAATCGACTCGGCGACTTCGGCTTCATGCTGGGAATTCTGACGATCTTCGCCATCGTCGGCTCACTGAACTTCGGAATGATTCAGGAGCAACTCAAGGCGAACCCGGAATTGTTCGGCGCTTCAGCCACGCTCGCCGGCCTCCTAATCTTCTGCGGCGCAATGGGCAAGTCCGCCCAATTCCCGCTGCACGTCTGGTTGCCCGACGCGATGGAAGGCCCGACGCCCGTCAGTGCGCTCATTCACGCAGCGACGATGGTGGCCGCCGGCGTTTACATGCTGTGCCGTGTATTCTTCATCTTCACGCCGGATGCGCTGACCGTCATCGCCTGGATCGGCGGGTTCACCGCGTTGCTCGCCGCGCTCATCGCCGTCCAGCAAAACGACATCAAACGCATCCTCGCCTATTCGACGCTGTCGCAACTCGGCTACATGGTCATGGCCGTCGGCCTTGGCGGTCCGACCGCCGCGATGTTCCATCTGACCACGCACGCGTTCTTCAAGGCGCTGCTGTTCCTCGGTGCAGGCTCGGTCATCCACGCCATGCACCATGAGCAGGACATTTGGAAAATGGGCGCGCTCCGCAAAAAAATGCCCGTGACGTTCTGGACGTTCCTCGTCGGCACGCTCGCGCTCTGCGGCGTCCCGCCGTTCAGCGGCTTCTACTCCAAGGACGCCATTCTCGCGCAGGCGTTGCACGCGCACAACTATCCGCTCTTCGCTGTCGCCGCGCTTGTCGCCGTGCTGACCACCTTCTACATGTTCCGCCTGTTCTTTGTCGCGCTCGTCGGCGAAGCGAAGACGAAGGAGGCCGGTCACGCCCATGAATCGCCCGGTGTCATGGTCTGGCCGCTGCGGATCCTCGCCATCACGAGTATCGTCGGCGGATTGATCGGCATCGGCGAATTGTTTAACTCTCAATTTTCTGGCGAGACTGCGGAACATGCCAGCCTGATCACGCGCCTCTTCGAACCGTTCCAACACGCACCGGTCGCGGCGTTCGGTGGATTGATCGCTGTCGTGATCGGCTTCCTCGCCGCTCGCACGCTTTACGCCAAAGCCAAGAGCGATCCGCTGCCCGCCAAACTCGGTTGGCTTTCCCGCGCGATGGCAAACCGCTTTTACTTCGACGAAATTTACGAAGCCACGGTCATCCGCGCGCACGATTTCATCGCCGCCGTCGCGGACTGGATTGACCGCTGGATCGTGGAAGGCTTTTGCATCGGCCTCGTGCGCGGCGGAACGGATTTGACGGGCCGCGCGTTGCGCCTGGTCCAGACCGGCAACCTCCAGACCTACGCCTTCCTGTTCGTGCTTGGCGTGGCCGTGGTGCTGTGGTTCGTTCTTGGGAAATGAAAATGAATTTGCCACCGCAGAGGCGCGGAGACGCGGAGAAACAAATGGAAATTGGCAACGACTACACGCGAGAAGAAATCGCAGCAGAACTCGGCGGCAGCGCCATCGAGTATCTACCGCGCGTTGGCGACCGCGTTGTCTGCGCTTGTCTGCGTCAAGATTTGAATCCAGACGCCCCGGAACTTGTTTTGGCTGGTTTTGGCCCGCAAATCGAAGAATCGGCCGCCATGCTCTGCAGCCAACGCGATCCAATTCCTGTGTTCATCAGACAGCGCGCAAATGCCTGGAGATATGTTGGCGATTTCGGCGTTAACCGTTGCTCGACCAATGCTGAAGAAATCAGGACTCAGGAAGCACGTTCCGGTCGAAGTGGCCGAGAAGGCGTGAGCAGAATTATTTTTTTGAAGGAGGCAAAAGCAAAATGAAATCTCTGCGCCTCTGCGCCTCTGCGGTTCAATTAAAATGACAATCTTGACCTTAATCTTTGCTCTGCCGCTGCTCGCCGCCATCGCGCTGGCGTTTGTGCCACGCAATTTTGCCGTCATCATGCGCGCCGTGGCGGTGGGCGTGACGTTCGTCACGATGCTGATCGCCGTGCTGATGTTTTGGCAGTTCAACGGCGCGGCGGCGGATGCCAGCGGCTACAAATTCGTCAGCATCATTCCCGGACTCGGCGCGGAATCGCTCGGCATCGCCTGCAAGCTGGGCGTGGACGGCTTGAACGTCGGGCTGGTCTTGATGGGCGCGATCGTCGCGTTTGCGGCCGCGTGCTGCTCATTCGAGATCAAATCGCGCGAAAAGGAATTTTACATTCTGCTGCTGGTGATGACCGGTGGCATCCTCGGAGCGTTCATGTCGCTCGACCTGTTTTTCTTCTATTTCTTCCACGAACTCGCGCTCGTGCCGACGTTCATCATGATCGGCGTCTGGGGTCGCGGTGAGAAAAAAAACTACGCCACGTTCCAGATCACGCTTTACCTGAGCATCGGCGCGCTCATCGCGCTCATCGGTCTGATCGCGCTTTATCTGCAAGTTCCGGTGGATGTCCGCACGTTCGACATCCCGACGCTGACAAAGTACTTCACAGAACATCCGATGGTGCTGGCGTCGCAGAAATTTATTTTCCCGCTGCTGCTGTTTGGATTTGGAATTCTCGTTTCGCTCTGGCCGTTCCATTCGTGGGCGGCGCTGGGCTACGGCTCCGCACCGAGCGCGACGGCGATGCTGCACGCGGGCGTGCTGAAGAAGTTCGGGCTTTACGGTTTGATCCGCGTGGCGCTGCCGTTCATGCCGCAGGCCGCGCAAAGCTGGATGCAAATCCTCGCGTGGCTCGCGCTGGGCAACGTGCTTTACGTCGGCTGGGTGGCGATGCGGCAGAAAAATCTCAACCTGCTCATCGGCAATTCCAGCGTGGCGCACATGGGCATGATTTTCCTCGGCATCGCGAGCCTGAACCTCATCGGCGTCACCGGCGCGGTGGTCATCATGATCGCGCACGGTTTCCTCGCGGCGCTGACGTTCGGTTTGAGCGGCTACATTTACAACCAGACCGGCACGCTCGAAATGGGCGAACTCGGCGGACTGGCGAAAAAAATGCGCTTCATCGGCGTGGCGCTGACAATGGCGGCGCTGGCCGGCTGCGGTTTGCCGGGCTTTTTAAATTTTGTCGGTGAAGCCACGGTGTTTTTCGGCGCGTGGAGCCAGCCGACGTTGCGCGTTGTCACGGTGTTTGCGGTCTGGGGCGCGCTGATCATCGGCGCGGTTTACATGCTCCGCGCGGTCCGCGCCGCGCTGCACGGCGGGATGGATGAGAAGTGGTCCAACCTCTCCGACGCAAACCTCTGGCGCAAGCTGCCGTACGCGGTTTTGCTCGCGAGCCTGCTGGTGTTCGGCTTCTTCCCGAAACTGCTCACGGAAAAAATCAAGCCGGTGACGGAGCAGATTGTGAACCTGGCAACGTCGGTTCCAGCCCTGGCAGCCCCTCCTCAGTCAGTGACCAGTGTCCAGGATGTTCTATCAGCAGGAATGCCCAATCCATGAATCCACGCGACGAACAACGCGACAGCCGCGACCGGCCCGTCGGGCATTGGGCGCGGCACGCCCGCCAGCGTCGGCTTTGGTTGTGCAAAGCACGGGCGTTCACCTCGTTTGCCGGCACGCGTGATCGGATCATGTTGCGGCACCTGCCGCGCGGCGCGGCAATTCTGGACGTGGGCTGCGGCGGCGGCCGGCCCGTTTTAACGGCCATCGGCCGAGTCACGGGACTGGAGCCGATTGCGGAACTCGCCGCCCAGGCCCGCCAACTTTATCCAACGGTCGTCGAGAGCGGCGCCGAAAAAATGCCCTTTCCCGACGGCCAGTTTGACGCCGTGGTTTCGACGGACATTCTCGGGCATCTGCCGGTGCCGATCAAACCGGCGGTGACGGCCGAGATGTTCCGCGTGCTGCGGCCGGGCGGCGTCACGGTGCATTTGGCCGAAGCCGATTCGGATGGCTGGATGGCGCGCGTCGCCAAGCGCGAGCCGGTGCCGTATCAGAAGGTGTGGATTGATGAACCGGATCACCGCGCGATGGAACCGGCCGGCGTGCAATTGGAGCGCTTTCGCCAAGCGGGTTTTGTCATCGAATTGGCACGGCCCTACATGCCGATCTTGCCGTCATTGGGCGTGCTTCACGCCTTGTTCAGGGAACACCAACGTCTGCCGGCCTGGCTGAAACTGGCGCGCTTTTGCGACAGCCTGGTGGCCGGCAACGAAGCTTTGTGCGAAATCCTCAACGTCGGCCTGACGCCGCTGGCGTTTGTGAATCTGTTTGCGCCTCCGGAGGCGGGCCTGGGCCTGATCATCAAAGCCCGCAAACCACTCGCGGCCCGTCCGAAATGAAACCCGAACCATGAATCTGTCTCTGATGTCCCTGGAACTCTCGGTGGTGGCGCTCGGCCTGGTGGTGCTGCTGGCCGATTTGTGGCTGCCGGCGGAGCGCCGCCGCGCGCTTGGCTACGCGACAGCGATCGCGCTGGCGTTGTTGTTCCTGAACAGTTTCACGAGCAATTGCAGTTGCAGTCTGAGCGGCAGTTGCTTCGGCGGCATGTTCGTGCAGGACGCGCTGGCGGTTTTTTTCAAGCGCTTCTCTCTGCTTGCCGGTGCCTTCGTGCTGGTGCTCGCGGTGGAGTTTTCCGACCGGATCGCGGCGGGGGTTTCCGAATATTACTCGCTCATCATTTTCGCGCTGGCGGGAATGCTGTTTGCCGCGTCCGCCAACGATTTCACGCTGCTGTTCGTGTCCATCGAACTGATCACGATCACGTTTTACGTGCTGACGAGCTTCCAGCGGGGAAAGGTGGCGTCGCTGGAAGCAGGCGTGAAATATCTGATTCTCGGCGCGTTGTCGTCGGCGTTCATGGTTTATGGCATCGCGCTGGTCTGGGGCACAACCGGCAAATTCAATTTCACCGAACTCGCAGCGGTCGCCGGCCAGTTCGCCACCAACAAAATTTTTCTGTTCGGGGTGCTGTTCATCCTCGTGGGCCTCGGCTTCAAGATCGCCGCTTTTCCGTTTCAGATGTGGACGCCGGATGTTTATCAAGGCGCGCCGACCCCGACGACGGCTTTTCTCGCCGTGGGTTCCAAGGCGGCAGGTTTTGTTTTGCTGCTGCGGTTTCTTTTCACCGCCATTCCCGACGTGGCGCTGCACTGGCACAAACTGCTGATCCTCATTTCCGGCATCACGATTCTTTACGGCAACCTGTGCGCGATTCCGCAGCGCAATCTCAAGCGGCTGCTCGGTTATTCGAGCATCGCGCACGCCGGCTACCTGCTGCTGGGCGTGGCGGCACTGACAAGCGCCGGACAGGCGGCGGTGCTTTACTACCTCAGCGGCTACCTCTTCACGGTGCTGGCGGCGTTCATGGTCATCGCCCTGGTGCTGCGGAAGCTGGACAGTGAAGATATCAGCGGACTGGCCCGCTTGAGCCAGCGTTCGCCGCTGCTGGCGGCGACGCTGACGCTCGCGCTGGTGTCGCTGGCGGGGATTCCGCCGCTGGCGGGCTTCTTCGGAAAATTTTTACTGCTGAAAGCGGTGATCGAACAGGGCGCGGTGAATCACGGTTATTATTGCCTCGCGTTCACGGCGCTGGCGGGCGTGGTGATCTCGCTCTACTACTATTTTGGCGTGATCCGGGCGATTTATTGGTCCAGAGAAACGCCCGATTTGTCGCCGATTGAAATTTCCCGCCCCATGCGTTTCGCCCTTTATCTGTGCGTGGCGGGCATTTTTTATCTCGGCCTGTTCCCGGGCGCATTGGTCAACTACGCCGCCGAAGTTGTGAAGGCGTTAAAGTAAACCGCGGCGCCACCGGCACGGAGAAAAACATCTTCAATCCTGCCGTGGCGCGGGCTGCAGCGACACCAGCACCATTTGCGGTTCGCGCACCAAAGGATCGTGGAACACCATCGCCGACGGCGACCAGCCCACCGTGGTCGTCCAGGCGCGCGGGCTGAGGTTGCCGGAGGTGGTCCAGGCGGGCCTGGCTTCCGCCGGCCCGAACGGATTCACGGCGCGCAGCCAGCGACGCGGCACGCTGCGCCAGCCTTCCTCACGGACGGCTTTGAATGGTATCACCAAAAAGCCGTCCACTTGATAATTTCTCCCCATTCGCAAGGCGTCCGACCGCGGGAGGCGGGAGTCGCGCATGAACAGGGAGGGATTGAGACGGAACACGGTCGCCTCGCCGGGCAGGGCGGAAAGGTCGCCGGAAGCGGTCGGCGCAGCCATTCCACCCATGGCAACCGAGGCGATCACCAGGAATATTCGAATAGCCTTCATGGCCCAAACCTCGGCCCGACTTGGTCCGCTTGTCAAGAGACCCCCGGCGGATTTTTTGAACGCCCACGGACGCTCAAACCAGCCGCATTTGCACCGTGTCCACAATTTCCGTGCCGACGGAAATTGCACCGATGATGACCACGGCGCCGCCGGGATGCACCAGACCCTGCGTCTTCAGATGTTCGAGTGCCATTTCGATGGTGTTCTGGGGATTGATGAAGTCGAACGGCCGCACGAAGACTTTGACTCCCCAGCTCAAGCTCAATTCGTTGGCGCGCTTTTCGTTGTCGCAAAACGCAAAAATTTTTGAATAGCGCGGCCGCATCCAGGCGGTGTGGCGGGCCATGTTGCCGCTGCGCGTGATGACCAGAATGGCCTCGGCCTTGAGTTCGTTGGCCATCACCACCGCGCTTTTCACGAGTTTCTGGCGCGGGGTGGCCAGGTCGGATTGCTCGAAGAAATTCGCGCCGCCGCTGCGCTCGATCCGCTTGGCGATGCGATCAAACACCTCAATGCACTTGAGCGGATATTTGCCGACGGTGGTTTCGCCGCTGAGCATGATCGCATCGGTCTGCTCAAAAATCGCGTTGGCGACGTCGGTCACCTCGGCGCGGGTGGGCATCGGCGATTCGATCATGCTTTCGAGCATGTGCGTGGCGACGATGACCGGTTTGCCGTGGCGCAGGCAGGTCTTGACGATGCGCCGCTGGACGATGGGCAGTTCCTCGTAGGGAATCTCGATGCCCAGATCCCCGCGCGCCACCATGATTCCGTCCGCCTCCTGCACGATGGATTCCAAATTGGTCACTGCCTGCTGGTCTTCAATCTTGGCGATGACGAGCGGGCGCGGTTTGCCTGGCTCGAACAATTCCTTCAATTGCAGGAGGTCGCGGGCTTCGCGTACGAACGACAGCGCTATCAAATCCACGCCCACCTCCAGCCCGAGCATGACGTCTTTGATGTCCTTGGCGGTGAGCGCCGGCAGGCTGACCTTGACGCCCGGCAAATTGATGTGCCGGCGGCTGCCGAGTTTGCCTTCGGTGAGCACCTCACACTCGACTTTGTTGCCGGACTTGGCCAGCACGCGCATCTGGATCGCCCCGTTATCGAGCAGGACCGTGTCGCCGACGTTGATGTCGTTGACGAAATTGGCGTAATTCACGTCCACCGAGTGTTCCTCCTCGCTGCGCTCGCCGCGGACGGTGAGCGTGAATTTCTGGCCCGGCTTGAGATCCAGCGGCACCCCGAGGTCGCCGGTGCGGATGGCCGGTCCTTGCGTGTCCATCATGATGCCGGCGTGAATTTGGCGCGCAGTGGCGGCAGAGCGGATGTCCTTGACCAGCCGACGCACCCAGTCGTGCGGCGCGTGGGACATGTTGAGTCGGAACACGTTCACCCCGGCGTCCAGCAGCCGGCCAAGCATTTCCGCTGACTCCGTGGCCGGGCCGAGCGTCGCGACAATTTTGGTTTTCCGAAGGGCATTAGCCTGCATCGGCAGGAGCATAAGCGCGAACGAGCGGAAGAAAAGTTTTTATTCCTAACCGAAGGCTGCCGCACCGAAGGAAGTCGTCGCCGGTGGCGAAAGAACCGTAAAAATCAAACCTTTGCCGCCAGATTCTGCACATGCCGCTCAATGCGGTTGCTCGCCTCGATGAGCTGCTCGTAGCTCGTCGCAAAGCACGCGCGGCAGAAACCTTTGCCGTTCTCGCCAAAAGCTGAACCCGGAACAATCGCCACCTTTTCCGCTTGCAGCAGGCCGATGGCAAATTCCTTCTCCGGCAAACCCGTCTTGCTGATGTCGGGAAACGCGTAAAATGAGCCGCGCGGCAGATGGCATTTCAGGCCGATTTCGTTGAACCGGCGCACGATGAAGTCGCGGCGGCGATGATACTGGTCGCGCATCTTTTTCATCGCGTCCTCGCCGCGCACGAGCGCTTCAATGGCCGCTTCCTGCGCGATGATGGACGCGCAGAGCATCGAGTATTGATGCACCTTCATCATCGCCTCGATGAGCGTCGCCGGGCCGCACGCGTAACCGATGCGCCAGCCGGTCATGGAAAACGCCTTCGAGAATCCGTGCAGGAAAATCGTGCGCTCCTTCATGCCGGGAATGCTCGCGATGCTCGTGTGCTCGCCTTCGAAAGTCAGCTCGGAATAAATTTCGTCGCTCAACACGATCAAATCTTTTTCCACCGCGAACTTCGCGATGGCTTCGATCTGCGCGCGGTCACAGGTGCCGCCGGTGGGATTGCACGGCAGGTTGAGCATCAGAATTTTGCAGCCCGGCTGCCACGCGGCGCGGAGCGCGTCCACGGTGAGCGCGAAGCTGTCCTTGGCGAACGTCGGCACGGGCACGGGGATGCCGTGCGCGAGCGTGATGCTCGGCGAATAGCTGACGTAGCACGGCTGATGATACATCACCTTGTCGCCGGGATTGATGAGCGCGCGGCAGGCGAGATCGAGCCCTTCGCTGACGCCGACGGTGATGATCACTTCGTTTTCCGGCGCGTAGCTGACGTTGTAACTTTTCTCGACGTATTTACTGATGGCGCGGCGCAATTCGATGAGTCCGAGGTTGGAGGTGTAATGCGTCTTGCCCTTTTCGAGCGCGTAGATGCCGGCCTCGCGGATGTGCCAGGGCGTGTCGAAATCCGGTTCGCCGACGCCGAGCGAGATGGCGTCCTTCATCTTGGCGACGATTTCAAAAAAATCGCGGATGCCCGACTTGGGCAGGTTAACAACGTGCCTGGCGATGAAACGTGACTGGTCCATTTAATCAGCAAAGCATAGGGAACAAACACGGCGTCGGCAAATGAATACAGGAACGCGAGAAAATAAAATCTCACTTTTTCAATGCGGAGACGCAGAGTCGAACCGCGAAACATGCGAGGGACACGAAATGAATGGCTGGCCGGACGCCTGCTTCTGTTTCTACTCCCCGCCGCTTCCCCGAAAGCGACTTTAACTCGCTGTCGGAATACCGGTGCGCAGGGGAACAGCCTTGTCGGATCAAATGGTTCCACTGCTCGACAAGGAGTCCGCGAACCAACCTCCAGCTGCCGGACGCAGTCGCGTCGGTTCAGGCCGCAAACTGCCGGAGGTACTTCACCGCAACTTTCAAGTCCTTCGGCCAGGACGCGGCGAGTGCAAGGGGTTCACCGGTGACCGGATGCACCAGCGCCAGGCTTTCCGCGTACAGTGCGGCGCGCGCCAGCAACGGACGTTCCTCGCGGCCTGGCTTGAGCCGGTAATCGGGTTTGAGGCGCGAGAGCCAGAGCGGTTTGCCGCCGTAAAGGGCGTCGCCCACCAGCGGAAAACCCGCGTGGCGCAAGTGCGCGCGGATTTGATGCAGCCGCGCCGTAAAGGGGCGGCACCGCAGGAGCGCGCAGCCACCACGGGGAAATTTCTCCAGCACGGCAAACTCGGTCCGCGCTTTCTTGCCGGACTGTGCGTCCACGCGCAACAGCTTCGGGTCGGCCGGATGCGCCGCGAGTTTGGCCTCCACCACGAACTGCTCCGCCTCCGGCTCGCCCCGCACCAGCGCCAGAAAATATTGGACGGGCGTTTCCGCGCCGAACTGGTTGGCCAGCGCGACCAGCGCGGATTTGGTTTTGGCGAGCAACACCACGCCGCTGGTTTCCTCATCCAAGCGGTGGGCGTTCATGAGGTAATCCAATCCGCGTTCACGCGCCCAGGGCTTGGCGGCCGCAATGCCGGCGTGAAGCAACGCCAGCAGACTTGGGCGTGCCGGCTCGGCGCTGTCGGGTGAAACGGGCAGCCCCGCAGGCTTGTCGAGCGCCAGCAGGTGCGCGTCCTCGAACAAAACGGGGATTTCCCAGAATTCGCGCGTTTCGGGCGCGGAAAGTTTGATGGCCGCGCTCACGGGGAAGCTAAAACCGTTCTGGCGGCGGTCAGGATTTGCCCGGGCCGGACGTCAGCGCGGAGGGTTTCGGTTTGGCGATGGGTGTGTCCGCGAGCGATTTGGAGGCTTCGCGCTGGAACCACATTTGAGCGGCTTCCTGCTGGCGGCCCTGGCGCACGGAATTGATGAAGGAAGGCATCTCGGATTTCATTTTCGTTTCGTCCAGCGGCAGGCGCTGTTGGACGAACACCACCACGCCGCCGTCGCGGGTGGCGTTGAAATCGCTCGCTTTGCCGGCCGGCGTGTTGAACACGATCTGTTTGAACTGGTTGATCTGCAGGTGCTCCTCCACCTGGGGCAGCTCGCGGGTGCTCAGGGAGAACGGCGGCAGCAGCACCGGCTTGAGCTTCGCGTCCGTGGCCAGGCCGGAAAAAGTTTTGCCCTGCGCCAGTCCGTTCGTCAGGCTGCGCGCGAAACCCATCCCCGCCACGCGAGCCTGGAAAACGGCCTGTTGATATTTGTAATCTTCCACGGCCTGATCGTGAATCTGGTCCAGCGCCGGCACCGCGCTGGGAATCTGGCGGTTGAAAGCGATCACGTAGACGCCGTCCGAGCCGGCCAGCGGCTCGGCAAACGGCTCGTCGGCGGACAGGCGGAAGGCGACCCGCGCGAAGTTTGGTCCGCCGTCGATTTCTTTCGGGCCGTTTTCCTCGTCGAACGGCGCGGTGAGTTTCACGGGCAAATTATTTTTTGCGGCGAGTGCGGCCAGGTTTTCCGGTTTGGCCGGCGTCTGGTTGAACAGTTCGTTGTCGAACTCAATCGCCTGTTTCTGCGCCAGAGCCCCCGCGTTGCGCCGGATGAGTTCCGCGCGGAGCTTGACCTTTGCCTCTTCGGGCGTGGCGGCGAAACGCAGGTAATTCGTACCCATCGAACGCAGGTCGCTGTCCACTTTTTCCGTCAGGTTCGTCTCCGCTTTTTCGGCGGCGGCGAAAAAATTCGTCACGTTGAACCAGACATAGCTGACCTGCGCACGATCCGGCAGCCGGTAGGCGGACATCTGGTTGGTGTAAAACTGGGCGAGCGCGGTCGGGTCCGGCGCGGCCACATTGGCCAGGTAGTTCGAGGCGGCAAAGAACACCACCTCAGTGGCCAGCTCCTGCCGCTCGCGGATGTAGAGCGTGCGGGCGTCTTCGGGCGTGACCAGCTTGCCGCTCACGCCGACGACCGCGACCAGCTGCTGGATGCCGAGCTCGTGCCGGATGTAGCGCTCGAAATCGTCCGCCGTGGCGCGTGGTTGCAACACCTGCTGCTCAAAGAGGCTTAGCGGAATGGCCTGGCCGCGGCCAAAGGCGCGCAGGATTTCACTCGCGGTCTCCGCCACCGCGTGCGAGTCCACGCCGATGCCGAGCTGCTTGGTCTTCTGGATCAGGAACAGGCGGTAATAGGTCTCACGTTCCTCGTCCACGCCGAGTTTCTTGAGGTCCACGCTGGGGCCGTATTGGACGAGGTAATGGAGCCAGACCTCGCGCGCCGCCTCCACGTAATCCTGCTGGTTGATGCGCAGCCCGTCAATCGAGCCGAAATTGGCGCCGCCGGAGCGGCCGCCGTTGCGCCCGGTCTGCGATCCCCAAAAAACAAAAGTGATGATCGTGACGGTGATGATCACCGCCCACAGCCAGCCGGAATGTTTGCGAATAGTCCCAATCATAATTCAAAACAAGGTCGGCCAGCGTAACCGGCCCGCCGCGGCCGGGTCAAACCCAAAATCGCCCTGTTCGGAACAAAACCGCCCGGCCATGGGGCGCAGGGAACTGGCGGGTCCTGGGGGGAAACCCGCCGCGGCTTGACACGGTTCGGATCGAAATTATAGTGCGCCAACCGAATACTGACCATGCAACTTGAAACGGGACAGGAAACCAGTGAGGAGCCGCCAGCGCGCGGCCAGGCTCAATCTCTCAAGCAATTCCACTCGGCTGGACGCGGTGCCTGGCGTCACGTTCCCGATTCCGACTGGAACGACTGGCGCTGGCAGCTCAAGCACCGGATCACCACGCTGGAGCAGTTGCAACGGCTCCTGCCCACGCTCACGCCGGAGGAAACCGCCGGCACCAAGCTGGCCAACCACAAGCTTGCGCTGGCCATCACGCCGCACTTTTTCAACTTGATTGATCCCGCGGACGAGAACTGCCCGATCCGCCTCCAGGTCATCCCGCGCGTGGAGGAAACGCACACTGCGGCATGGGAGATGAGTGATCCCTGCGGCGAGGATTCCCATTCGCCGGTGCCCGGCCTGGTCCACCGCTATCCCGACCGTGTTTTGTTTTTGGTGACGGATCGCTGTGCGGCATATTGCCGTTACTGCACCCGCTCGCGGCTGGTCAGCAACGCCACCGGCTACGACTTCCACCCGGAGTTCGACAAGCAAATCGCCTACATCGCCGCGCATCCGGAAATCCGCGACGTGCTCCTGAGCGGCGGTGATCCGCTGCTGTTCAACGACGAAAAGCTGGAGTTTCTACTGGCCAAACTGCGCGCCATTCCGCACGTGGAATTTCTGCGGATCGGCACCCGGATCCCGATTTTTCTGCCGCAGCGCATCACGCCGGATCTTTGCGCGATGCTCAAGCAGTTCCATCCGCTGTTCGTCAGCATCCACTCGAATCACCCGCGCGAACTCACCACCGAAGTGCGCGACGCGCTGGGCCGGTTGGCCGACGCGGGCATTCCCCTCGGCAACCAGTCCGTGCTCCTGCGCCACGTCAATGACGACGCGGAGGTGATGCGCGCGCATGTGCAAAAACTGCTGCTCTGCCGGGTCAAGCCGTACTACCTCTACCAGTGCGACCTCATCGCCGGTTCGGCCCACCTGCGCGCCAGCGTCCGCAGCGGCCTGGAGATCATGGAACAATTGCGTGGCCACACCACCGGCTACGCCGTGCCGACTTACGTGATTGACGCGCCGGGCGGTGGCGGGAAAGTGCCAGTCAGCCCGGAATATGTGCTGAGCCGCAATGCCGACCGCGTGGTGCTGCGCAATTACGAAGGGAAAATCTTTGAATATCCCGAAGCCGCCGACGGCACGCCAGGTGTCGCCGCCCCGCGCGAAATCGAGGAGCCGGAATTGATCTGAGCCGCGCTTCGCTGCTGGTGGTGATTATGCCGGTATAAGACTTCCAGTCGCGCCCAGGCAAAACCGCCCGTAAAAAACCGGAATTAAATCGCCTTCAACCGCCGAGGTAGGCGCTGCGCACTTTCGGGTCCTGGCGCAGCGCGGCGGATTGGTTTTCCAAAATGATGCGGCCTGTTTCCAGCACGTAACCGTAGTGGGAAATTTCCAGCGCGAGGTTCGCGTTCTGTTCCACGAGCAGAATCGTGATGCCGCGTTCGCGGTTGATTTCGACGATCTTTTCAAAAATCGTTTTCACCAGCAGCGGCGCAATGCCCAGCGACGGCTCGTCCATCATCAGGAATTTCGGCCGGCTCATCAGGGCGCGGCCGATGGCCAGCATCTGCTGCTCGCCGCCGGAGAGCGTGCCGGCGACCTGTTTGTTGCGTTCCTTCAAGCGCGGGAATGTGGCGAACACCAGCTCCAGCTCGTGCCGGATGGTTTTGTGGTCGTGCTGGAGATACGCGCCCATCATCAAGTTTTCGTGGACGGTGAGGTTTGCGAACACCATCCGGCCTTCCGGCACCTGCGAAAGACCGAGTTTGACGATCTGATGCGCGGGCAGGCCGGCGATGTTTTTCCCGTCGTAAAGCACCTCGCCGGACTGCGGCCTCACCAGGCCCGAGATGGCGCGGAGCGTGGTGCTCTTGCCCGCGCCGTTGGCGCCGATCAGCGTGACGATGCTGCCCGGCTTCACCGAGAGCGAAACGCCGTGCAGCGCATGGATGGCGCCGTAGCTGACGTGAAGATTCTTGACCTCAAGCATCCGTCACCGCCTCCTCCCCCAGATACGCTTCGATCACTTTGGGATTCGCGCGCACTTCCGCCGGCGTGCCTTCGGCGATTTTGATCCCGTAATCCAAAACCGCAATCCGCTGGCAGATGCCCATGACGACCTGCATATCATGCTCGACCAGGAGCACGCCGATCGAAAATTTTTCTTGGATGAACCGGATCAGCTTCGTGAGTTCCACTTTCTCGGTCGGGTTCATGCCGGCGGCGGGTTCGTCGAGGAGCAGCAGCTTTGGTTGGGTGGCAAGCGCCCGCACAATTTCCAGACGGCGCTGGTTGCCGTAGGGCAGGCTCTTCGCCGGTTCGTCGCGGAATTTTCCGAGATCAAAAATATCCAGCAGTTCCATCACGCCGGCCGCCACGGCGGCTTCGCCTTCGCGAAATTTGCGGCCGCGCCACACCGCCTCGCGGATGCCGTGGGGATGATGCAGCGCAGCGGCGGTGCGGACGTTGTCGAACACGCTCATGCTGGCGAAGAGGCGGATGTTCTGAAACGTGCGGGCAATGCCAAGCTTGGCGAGCTGGTGCGGTTTGAGTCCGGCGATGGGCCGCCCGTTGAATCGGATCGCGCCGGCGGTCGGCTGATAGACGCCGGTGATGAGGTTGAACACGGTGGTTTTGCCCGCGCCGTTGGGGCCGATCAAGCCGACCAATTCGTTCGGGCCAATCTGCAGGTCCACTTCCGACACGGCGGTCAATCCGCCGAAGCGGATGGTCGTCTGATCGAGTTGCAGGAGCGTGGACATGAATTACCAATGAAAAAATAAAAATGAAAAATAACCGGAGCGAGCGCCGGGGAATTTTTGAATTTTGAGTTTTGTCTTTTTCATTTTGCAGCCGCCTTGCCGAACGCAAACAGTCCCTGCGGTCGGGCGAGCATCAGCCCGATGATGAGCAGCGAATAAATGATCATGCGATAGTCGGCGAAACCGCGCAGCAGTTCCGGCAGGATCGTCAGCAGAATCGCCGCGACGATCACGCCCGCCGTCCGGCCCATGCCGCCGAGGATGACCATCACGACGATGTCGATGCTCTTCATGAAATCGAAGCCGGTGGGCGACAGGAAGGATTTGTGGTGCGCGTAGAGTCCACCGGCGATGCCGGCGAAGAACGAGCCGATGCAAAACGCGGTGACTTTGTAGCGGACGGGATTGATGCCGGAGGCCCCGGCGGCGACTTCGTCATCATGCACCGCAATGAAACCGCGCCCGTAAGTTGAGTTCACCAGGCTGGCGATTACGAACACCGTCACGGCGGCCAGGCTCCACGCCCAGCCGAAGCTGGTCCAGTTGGGAATGCCGGTCAGGCCGGTGGCCGCGCCAAAAAAATCCGTGTTCTGCAGGATCACGCGGATGATTTCGCCAAAGCCGAGCGTGACGATGGCGAGATAATCGCCGCGCAAACGCAGCGTCGGCACACCCACCGCCAGTCCCGCCAGCGCCGCCAGGGCGCCACCCAGCGCCAGGCCGAGGATGAAAACGACCGGTTGCAGCCAAGGCGGGAGGTGCGGCTGCACCAGCAGCGAAAATTTGGCGGCCGTGTATCCGCCAACCGCCATGAAACCCGCGTGCCCGAGGCTGAACTGGCCGGTGTGGCCGTTGATGAGGTTCAGGCTGACGGCGAGGATGATATTGATGGCGATGTCAATCGCGACGCCGAGGTAATAGCGGTTGAACCAATGCGAACAAAGGGACACGCCCACGGCCAGCACGATGGCGAACAGGCAGGTTCGTTTGGTGCGGCTTTGCATCAGACTTTCTCCACCTGCGCCTTGCCGAGCAGTCCGGCGGGTTTGAACAACAGCATCAGAATTAGAATGGCGAACGCGATGCCGTCGCGGTAGTTCGACAAACCGGGAATGCCGCCGGCGAACGTCTCAATGATGCCGAGGATGATGCCGCCCAGCGCCGCGCCGGGGATGTTGCCGATGCCGCCAAAGACGGCGGCGATGAAAGCCTTGAGGCCCATTTGCACGCCCATGAGCGGCTCGATGCTGGCGTAGTTCATGGCAAATAAAATTCCGCCCGCCGCCGCCAGCGCGGAGCCGAGGCCGAAGGTGAACGAGATGACGGAGTTAATGTTGACGCCCATCAGGGCGGCCGCCTGTTCGTTGAACGACACGGCGCGCATGGCCATGCCCATGCGGGTTTTCTGCACCACGAAGCGCAGCGCGCCGAGCAGCAGCAGTGAAGTGACAAAGACAAGAAGCTGGTTGCTGCTCAAGACCAGCCCGCCAAAGCGCCAGGTTTCGGTGGGGATGAGGTCGGGAAATTTTTTCGGGGCGGCGCCGAAAACATATTTGTGCTGGCAGGTGTATTCGATGAAAAGCGAAACGCCGATGGCGGTGATGAGGACAGTCAGTTTCGGGCGCTGGCGTAACGGACGATAGGCGAGGAATTCGATCAACATGCCCAACCCGGCGCACAGGAGCATCGCCAGCAGCAGTACCAGCGTGCCGCCGAGATAGGATTGCGCGGGGAGAAAACGGTTTACGACCGGCGAGAGGAAATAACCTGCAAACGCGCCCAGCATGAACACATCACCGTGGGCGAAGTTGATGAACCGCAGGACGCCATAGACCATGGTATAGCCTAGGGCGATCAGCGCGTAGATCGCGCCGAGCGCCAGGCCATTGACCAACTGCTGGAGAAATTCGTTCATGGCTCGCCACCGGAACGGTCGCGAGCGTATGCGTTACGGTGCCACCGTTTCAAGGTATTTGAACTTGCCGTCCTTGACTTGGAGGATCACGGCGGACTTCGTCGCGTCGCGCTTTTCGTTGATGGTGGTCTCGCCCGTCACCCCGTCGAAATCCTTGGTGGCGGCCAGGGCGTCACGGACCTTCGGGCCATCGGTGGAGCCGGCGCGCCTGATGGCATCAGCGAGCACCAGCGCGGAATCGTAGCCCAGGGCGGCCATCGCATCGGGGACTTTGCCGTTGAAACGTTTTTGGTAGGAGACGACGAAATTCTTGCTCCGGTCGGTGGCCACGTCGGACGCATAATGCGTGGAAAAATAATTTCCCTCGACCGAGTCCTGGCCGATTTTCACCAGTTGATCGGATTCCCAGCCGTCGCCGCCGAAGAACGGCACATTCAGGCCCAGTTGTTTGGCTTGGATGCAAATCAGCGCCGCGTCGGTGTAGTAGCCGGGGACGAATACCGCGTCGGGACCGGCCGCCTTGATCGCGGTGAGCTGCGCCTTGAAATCCTTGTCGCCGCCGTTGAAATCCAGTTCCGCCACAATCTGTCCGCCGCTGGCGAGGAAGCCCTCTTTGAAATATTTCGCCAGGCCTTTGCTGTAATCGCTTTTGACATCCGTGAAAACTGAGACTTTTTTTGCGTGCAAGGTTTTGGTCGCAAAATTCGCCATGACCGTGCCTTGGAACGGATCCACAAAGCAGACGCGAAAAATGTAATCGCCGGTTTCGGTGACCTTGGGATTGGTCGAGGACGGCGAGATCATCGGGATTTTGTTCTGCTGGCAGATCGGCGCGGCTTCCAGCGAGCGGCTGGAGGCGACCTCGCCGAGAATCGCCACGACATTGTCCCGCGCGATGAGTTTGTTGACGACCGTGGCGGGCTCGCCGGCTTTCGACTGATCGTCTTCGGTAAGCAATTCCAATTTTCTGCCGAGCACCCCGCCGCCGGCGTTCAGTTCTTCAATCGCCAGGAGCGTTCCCTCGTGCGACGAAATGCCGAAGGTGGCCTCCTTGCCGGTGAGGGAGGCGAATTCGCCCACTTTGACGGTGTCGGCTGCCGCGCCGGCACCGCCTTCGGATTTGCCGCAACCGCCGCTGGCGAGGACCAGCAGCGCGCCGGCGGTCAATCCCAAGAACATGCTTCGAGATACATTCATAATCATTTGTTTCAAACTCGCTTCCGATTAAACCGCACTCTTGCCGCAACCCCTGCCACCGTAGGAGAACCGCCGCCGGGTTTCAATCCTCAAACCAGGGGGAAATGAACAAACACGCGCCCGGGGGGGGCGCGGGGTTTAAAAAGCTGAAACCCGCCGCTTGACAAGCCGCTCATGATTACCTACCGTTCGGTAAGTTTATGGCAGAAACCGTTGATCAAACCGGAACGCGGCAGCAGATTTTGCGGGCCGCGCTCAAGCGGTTTGCCAACAACGGCTACGCGGCGGCCTCGGTCCAGCAGATCGTGGATGAGGCGAAGGTTTCCAAGCCGGCGCTCTATTATCATTTCAAGGACAAGGCGGGTTTGTTCCAGTCGCTGGTCGATGCCGCGCATGACGAGCGGCTGCATCTGATGCAGGCGGCGGTCTCACAGGTGCCGCATTTTGAAGGCCAGTTGGTGGGGATTATTTCGAGCCTCTTTGATTTTCTGCGGGAAAACCGCGAATTGATGCGGATCGCCTTTGCCACGGCTTTCGCCGCGCCGGGCGAGCTGCCCGAGGGCTTGCGCTATTCGGAGAAATGCGAGCGAAACTTCGAGTTCATCCGCGCCTTGATGACCGGCGCCCTGAAAGCGGGCTTGCTGGACCGGCGGTTCAGCGGCCGGGAATACGCGGAGCATTTTTACGGTCTGGTGAACTCGCACCTGGCCGCGCAATTATTGATGCCCGATTGCCGCTTGAATCGGCGGCAAGCTGTGCGAATAGTACGGCTGTTTCTGGCGGGTGCGGCAGCGAAATGACCTGAAGGCTGATCCAACGCGAACCATTTAAAATTTAAAGCTCGATAACATCATGAAACGAAAAATAGCAGTTGCCATTGTGATAGCGGTCGTGGTCTTCGGCGGTCTGGCCGGGATCAAAACCATGCAAATCACCGCCCTCATCGCCGCCGGCGCTTCCTTCGTGCAGCCGCCGGCGGCCGTCTCGTCCTTCGTTGCCAAGCAGGAGCAATGGACCGACACGCTCACCGCCATCGGTTCCATCACCGCGGTGCAAGGCGTGACGATCACGCCGGAAATTGCCGGCGCCGTGCGGGAGATCAATTTTGAATCCGGCGCGGTCGTGGCGAAAGGCGACGTGCTCGTGCGCCTGGACACGACCTCCGAAGAGGCGCAGTTGCGCGCGGTCAAGGCGCAGCAGGAATGGGACGCGATCAACTTGAAACGGCTGCGCAGCCTGCGCGCGGAGAACACGGTGTCGCAATCCGAGCTGGACGCGGCGGAAATCGCCGCCAAGACCAGCCAGGCCAACGCGGACAACATCAGCACCGTCATCGAAAAGAAAACCATCCGCGCGCCGTTTGCCGGCCGGCTGGGCATCCGCCTGGTGAACCTCGGCGAGTATCTCGACACGAGCAAGCCCATCGTTTCCCTGCAATCCATGGATGCGGTCTATGCGGAGTTTTCCCTGCCGCAGCAGGACCTGGCCCAGCTCAAGGTCGGGATGAAAATCCGCGTCACGATGGACACCTACACCAACCGCGAATTCGAGGGCACGCTCACGGCCATCAAGCCCGATCTCGACCCGGTCACCCGCAGTGTGCAGTTGCAGGCGACGCTGGAAAACCAGGACGCGGCGCTGCATCCGGGGATGTATGCGCGGATTCAAGTGGTCCTGCCGGGGCAGCAAAATGTTTTGATCGTGCCGGCCACCTCCGTTTTAAGCGCGCCGTACGGCGACTCGGTTTATGTGATCGAACCCAAGCCGGTGGGCACCAATTCCAACGCGACGGCGGGACTGGCCGTGCGTCAGCAGTTTGTCCGCACCGGCCGCGCCCGCGGGGATTTCGTGAGCGTGGAAACCGGTCTGAAACCCGGCGAGAAGGTGGTCAGTTCGGGGCTGTTCAAGCTGCGCAACGGCATGGCGGTGATTGAAAGCGAGGAGGAGACGCCCAAGGCCGCCGAGCGGCCGCATCCCAGCGACGGCTAATTTCAAAACGCTCCATGAAGTCCTTTACTGACCTGTTCATCAAACGGCCGGTGCTCGCCATTGTGGTGAACCTGGTGATCCTGATCGCCGGATTCCAGGCGATCCGCACGCTCAACGTCCGGCAATATCCGCGCAGCGAAAACGCCACCGTCACCGTTACGACCGTGTACGTCGGCGCGAGCGCGGAACTGGTGCGCGGTTTCATCACCCAGCCCCTCGAACGCGCCATCGCCGCCGCCGACGGCATTGATTACCTGCAATCCATCAGCAAGCTCGGCCAGTCCACCATCACCGCGCGGCTGCGGCTGAATTACGACGCGAACAAGGCGCTTTCGGAAATCAGTTCGAAGGTGAACCAGGTCCGCAACGATCTTCCGCCCGAAGCCGAGGTGCCGATCATCAACATCGAAACCGCCGATTCGCGATTCGCCTCGGCTTACCTCAGTTTCACGTCGGACATACTCGAAGCCAACCAGATCACCGACTATCTGGTGCGAGTCGTGCAGCCGCGGCTTTCGGCGCTCGAAGGCGTGCAGCGGGCGGACATTCTCGGCGGACGCACTTTTGCGATGCGCATCTGGCTCAAGTCGGACCGGCTCGCGGCCTACAACATCAGCCCGAATCAGGTGCGCGAGGCGCTGGCGGCGAACAATTATCTCTCGGCCGTGGGCCGCACGAAAGGGGCGTTGGTGCAAATCAATTTGACGGCGAACACGGATCTGCGTTCGGTGCCGGAATTCAAGAACCTCGTGCTGCGGCGCAACGGCGACCAGCTCGTGCGGTTGAGCGATGTGGCGGACGTGGAGCTGGGCGCGGAGGATTATGAATCCGAAGTGCGCTTCACCGGCGAACGCGCGGTGTTCATGGGCGTTTGGGTGCTGCCGAACGCGAACTCGCTGGATGTGATCAAACGCGTCCGCACCGAAATGGACGCGATCCAGAAGGAACTGCCGACCGGCTTGCAGGGCAAGATGGCGTACGACGCGACGAAGTACATCGAGGATGCGATTCACGAGGTGGTGCATACGCTGGTGGAAACCCTGATCATCGTGGCCATCGTCATTTTCCTTTTCCTCGGCTCGCTGCGTTCCGTGCTGATTCCGCTGGTGGCGATTCCGGTGTCGCTGATCGGCGCGGTGTTTCTGATGCAGGTGTTTGGCTTTTCGCTGAACCTGCTCACGCTGCTCGCCATCGTGCTGTCCGTCGGCCTGGTGGTGGATGACGCGATTGTCGTGGTGGAAAACGTGGAGCGGCACATTCGCGAAGGCAAAACTTCGCTGCAGTCGGCGCTCGTCGGCGCACGGGAGCTGGTCGGGCCGATCATCGCCATGACCATTACGCTGGCGGCGGTGTACGCGCCGATTGCGTTTCAAGGCGGTCTGACCGGGTCGCTATTCCGCGAATTTGCGCTGACGCTGGCCGGCGCGGTGTTCATTTCCGGAGTGGTGGCGCTGACGTTGTCGCCCGTGATGTCGGCCAAACTCCTGCTCGACGCCAAGCACGAGGAGGAGGGGTTGGTCGGCCGAATCAACCACGGCTTCGACCGCCTGCGAAGACTTTACGCCCGCGTGCTGGATCTGACGCTGAACGCGCGGCCGGCCGTGTATATCGTTTGGGGCGGGTTGAGTCTGATGGTGATTCCGTTGTTCCTGTTCTCGTCCGGCGAACTTGCCCCGACGGAAGACCAGGGTTTTTCGCTGGGCATTGTGACCGCGCCGGCGGACGCCACGATTGATCAGACGACTTATTACACCGACCAGGTGAATCACAAGATGCTGGCGCTGCCCGAGGCGGACCGGACCTTTCAAATCACCTTTCCGGACAACGGCATCAGCGGTCTGGTGCTGAAGCCGTGGGGCGAACGCAAACGCACCGTGTTCCAGATCGTTCCGCAGGTGCAGCAGGAAGTGAACAAGATTCCCGGCATCCAGACCTTTTTTGTGATGCCGCCCGCGCTGCCGGGCGGTGGCGATTTCCCGGTGGAATTTCTGCTCACCTCCACCGCCGAGCCGCAGGAGATCTTGCAGTTTGCCCAGCAGATTCAAGCCAAGGCCGCCACCAGCGGCATTTTCGCCTTCCCACCCGAAATTGACACCAAGGTGGACCAGCCGGAAGTGGAGCTGGTGCTGGACCGCGACAAGGTCGCCTCCCTAGGCTTGAACATGCAGAGTGTCGGTGCGGATCTTGCCGCGCTGGTCGGCGGCAATTATGTGAACCGGTTCAACTTCGGCGGGCGCAGCTACAAGGTCATCCCGCAGATCAAACGCGGCGAGCGGCTCACGGCCGACCAGTTGCGGAACAATTATGTCAAAGGTCCGAACAACCAGCTCATTCCCATCAGCACCTTCGCAACCCTGCAGAAGAAAACCACGCCCCGCACCTTGAACCGCTTCCAGCAGCTCAACGCCGTCAAGCTCGTCGGCGTCGCCATCCGCCCGCTGGACGAGGCGCTGAAATTTCTCGAAACCGAGGCCGCGAAAATCATGCCGAAGGGCTACAAAATCGACTACACCGGCGAATCCCGGCAATTGCGCGCGGAAGGAAACAAATTCCTTCCGACGCTCATGCTGGCGATCGTGCTGATTTTTCTGGTGCTCGCGGCGCAGTTCAACAGCTTCCGCGACCCGTTCATCATCATCCTCGGTTCGGTGCCGCTGGCGATGTTCGGCGCGCTGATCTTTTCGTTCCTGAAATTCCCCAACCCGCAGATGCACTTCTGGACCGACGGTTGGACCACCACCTGGAACATTTACTCGAAGGTCGGCCTGGTGACGCTCGTTGGATTGGTGACGAAGAACGGGATTCTCATCGTTGAGTTCGCGAACGAACTGCAGCGCAGCGGACTCAGCAAAATCCAGGCGGTCCGCGAAGCCGCGCTCGTGCGGTTGCGCCCCGTCCTGATGACCAGCGTGGCGACGGTCTGCGGCCATTTTCCGCTGACACTGGTGAGCGGCGCCGGCGCCGCCGCGCGCAATTCCATCGGCATCACCATCGTGGCCGGCATGGCGCTGGGCACGGTGTTCACGCTGCTGGTGATTCCCTCGATCTACGTGCTCATCGCCAAACAGCACGCGGGCGAGGAGGCGGGCGCGATTGCGCAGGAGTTTGCCGGGGGCCAGCCGGTGCTCGCGGGACTGGCCAAACCGGTTTGAGGGAGCGCGGCGGATGGCTCTTCCGGTCCGCCGCCGCACTCGACCTTTTGAATTTCCGGCTCCGGACTTGACTTGCACCGGGGCCGCGAGTTTATAGAAACCGCACGTGAGCGAAAATCGATTCAGCGGGCTGAACATTCTGGTGGTCGAGGACGAACCATTGCTGCGGCGGCAAATCGGCGCGGGCTTGGAAAAATTGCGCGCGGTGGTTTCCACGGCCGAATCGCTCGCCGCCGCCCGCCGCTGCCTGCAAACGGAAAATTTCGACTTCGTGCTGCTCGACGTGAACCTGCCCGACGGCCTCGGCACCGATCTCCTCAAAACCAACGCCTTCACCCCCGCGACGGCGGTGATTGTGATGACCGCCCAGGGCAGCGTGGCCAGCGCTGTGGAGGCGATGAAACTCGGCGCGGCGGATTATCTCACCAAACCCTTTGATCCCGGCGAACTGCCGCTGGCCCTTTCGCGCGCCGCCAATTTCCGCAATTCCTCGCGGCTGGCCGAGCAGCGGCGCGGCGACACCCAGGACGCGGCGCAGCTCTTTTTCTTCGGCCGTGCGCTCGGCCCGCTGGAGGCGCAATTGCAGAAGGTCCTGGCGGCGGATGCGCGGGTGCGGACGCAGCTGCCGCCGGTGCTGATCATTGGCGAAACCGGCACCGGCAAAACCACCATCGCTCGTTGGCTGCACCAGCGCGGTCCGCGGGCGGCGCAACCGCTCGTCGAAGTGAATTGCTCCGCGCTGCCGGAGTCGCTCGCGGAATCGGAACTGTTCGGGCACGAGCGCGGCGCGTTCACCGACGCGCGGGCCACGCGCATCGGGCTGTTCGAGGCGGCCAGCGGCGGCACGCTGTTTCTCGACGAATTGCCGAGCCTGGCACCGAGTTTGCAGGCCAAGGTTTTGAAAGTGCTGGAGGACCACCGCCTCCGCCGGGTGGGCGGCACGCGGGAAATCGCCGTGGACACACGGATCATCGCCGCGACCAACCGGGACTTGAAGCAGGCGGTCGCCGCCGGCCAGTTCCGCGAGGATTTGCTGCATCGGCTGGATTTGTACCGCATCACGATTCCGCCGCTGCGCGAGCGCGGCGACGACGTGTTGCGGCTGGCGGAACTGCTCGTCGAACAATTGTGCCGACGTCATCGTCAACCGTCAAAATCACTGACTCCGGCCGCCCGCCAGAGGATTTTAGCAGCGCGCTGGCCGGGCAACGTGCGCGAGCTGGCGCACGAGCTGGAGCGCAGCCTCGTCTTCGAGGAGGGTCCGGAGTTGAATCTGGAGCAGTTGCAGACGCCGATTGATCCCGCCCGCCCGGCCGCGCCCGCCGAATGGTTCAACCCCGCCTTCCGGTTTCCACCCGAAGGTTTTGCGCTGGAAGACGCCATCGCCTTCCTGATCCGGCAGGCGCTGGCGCAGACCGGTGGCAACGTTTCGGCGGCGGCGCGGCTGCTCGGCGTGTCGCGCGATTTCCTGCGCTACCGGCTGGGCGGGGGCAAGGCGGATTCACCACCTGGGGCCTAGCACCCATCCCTGGCGGCGTACCGTCCATGAAAGTGGGTGAATTCACCCGGAGCCGAAGGGCGTGAATCACCCCAAAATTTTAAAATTGTGTAAAATCGACAATGTTTTCAAGGGTTTCTGCCCATGTCAAAAGCCGTGGCATGACCATTGCTAAATCAAACTCAGATGGATTCAGCAAAAAGCGGAATCCGAACAAACAAAAGAAAAAATGAAAACAATTCGTTACCTCATCCTGGCCGGAATGGCCGTCACCAGTCTGTGCGGACCCCGCACGGCCTTCGCACAAGCGAGCACAACCCCTCCCGTTGTCGTGGTTCCTCACGATGACCAGGATCTCTATCGCGATCTGCGGGGCGCGCCAGACAATGTCAAGGACCTGATCATTAATTTCGATAAAACCCGCGACCAATTTCTCGCGCAGCAGGCTCTCCTGCAAGCCAAGCTTAAAAAGGCGACCACGAAAGCCGAGCGCGAAGCCATCCGCGACCAGTTGCAGGAAAACCGGGCGGATTTCCTGGCGGCGCTCAAAGCGTTCCGCGAGCAATTGAAGGATGATCTCGCGGCGCTGAAGGGCAAGATCAGCCACGCCGAATTCTTGCGGATCATTGACGCGGCGCATGACGCGGCGACCGAAGGCGGCGTCGGCCATCACAAAGGTCATTAAGGATCCAACCAGCGTTTGCTGAAACGACGTATTTTTCAGCACTCAAGTCTGGCGGCCTTCACGGGCTGCCAGACTTTTTGTGCCGGTGCGCGGTCAAACTGGAAATGCAGTTTGACCGCCGCCGTTTTTCTTTTTTTGTTTCTGGTTGGCGCGTCGGGAGCGGAATCGTGGCTGGCTGATACCAATTTAATTCCCGAAAACGTCCCGCTTTGGACCGAGTCCATGCTCTGGGACGAGCAGGTGATTCTCATGTCTGGGGCGGGTTACAATGACAACGTGCTGCTGAGCGCGTTCCATCCGCGCGGCAGCGCGTATTTCGCCAACGGCGTGGAGGCGTTGGCGCAGCGGGTGCCGTTGGACGGCTGGCAGATTGTCGGTTCCGTCATCGGCTCGGACACCCGCTACTGGCGCAACGTCGGCGCCAGTTCGGAGGATTCCCTCCTCGGGAGCCTGCGCGTCGAACGGTCGCTGCCGGCCGGCTGGAAGGCGGGTCTGGAGGCGCGCGGCATTTATGAAAACCAGGTGCTCGATATTTCCACCAGCCTGGGCGCGCCCGCGACGGCGCTGGTCAAGGGATTCGGCGTCACCGCCCAACCGTCGTTGCGCAAGGACTGGGACGCTGGGCGTTGGCTCAAATTGGAACTGCCCGTGACCCGCTGGAATTTTCAAACTCCGCTGGACAACTACTGGGAATATGGGCCGGTCCTCACCGCCGGTTGGGACGCCAGCCACCGGACGCAATTCACCTTGAGCTACGGCGCGACCCTTGCGCCCCACGACCAATGGCTCGCCCTGAGCGCGTCGTATATGCCGCTGCCGCAAAAACTGACGACGCTCCAGCACCGCGCGGAACTGGCCTGGCATCAGTATTGGGATGTGCGTAAACGCTGGCGGTCGGGCACCCGGCTGGTGTTCGCGGCCAAGCGGGACAACGGCGGCGGCTGGTTCGATTACAATCAGTATCAAATCATCGAGGATCTCCGCTGGCAGACCGCCGACTGGCAAGTCAGCGGCAGCGCGCAATGGGCGTACGAAGATTACCCGGTTCAGGGCGTGGGCATCCTGAACGGCCAGACCCTCCACCGGGAGCTGTTGAATCTGACCCTCGATGCGGAACGGCGCTTGTTCAAAGGGCTGAAGTGCTTCGCAAAACTGGAATTCCAGCGCGCCAATTCCAACGAAGCCGCCCAGGCTGGCGATTACAGTGGCACCAGCGCGGGCGGCGGATTGCGCTATGAATTCTGAGACCAACCCAATGGCCGGTAACTTTTTTGCCTCATTGAACATCTAATCCCAAATTAGTAATGAACTTATGAATTTCCGACTCGCCAGCGAACGACCGCGCCCCGGCTGGCTGCCTTTTCTCGGCATCGGTCTGGCGTTGGTGGTGCTGGGCGGCACACTGACGTGGGCGGCCTTTGATCTGCGCTCCCACATTCGGGCGCAGATCGTCCAGCGGGACGGCCAGATTCTCGACGCCGTCACGACCCTGCAACATCGGAATGATCAGGCCGGCGGGGAAACGCTCGCGTCGCTAGCGGATCCCGGCGAGCAATTTCAGCTCGCTCTCCAGGTTTCCAAGTTGCGCACCGTGCTGGGCGTCCGGCTCTTCGCGGCCGACGGAAAATTCGCCAATGCCTTTCCCGCGTACATTACCGAAGCGACCCTGCCGGGTGCGGATTTGGCCCAGTTGCAAACGCTCCAGCCGGTCAGCCGGTTTTCCGCCCGCGCCCGGATTCAGGAGCAGGATTTGCTCGCCGAGGCGGACGGTCCCACCGCGCCGCTGCTGTTCGTGGAAGTGCCGTTGCGAACCGAGGACCAGCAGCATCTGGCGGGCGTGATTCAGTTCCTCATGGACGGCAGCAGCATCGCTCGGCAATACGCCGAATTGGACCGGAATCTGGCACTGAAATTCTCCGCTGCGTTTGTGGTGGGCGCGGGCCTGCTGATGGCCGGGCTGGGTTTCGCGCTGCGCCGTGTCCAGCGGGCCAGTCAAAAACTCGCCGAGCGAACTCAAAACTTGCTGCGGGCCAACCGCGAACTCGCGCTGGCCGCGCGCACCTCGGCCGTGGGCGCGGTCGCGGCGCATTTGATTCACGGACTGAAAAACCCCTTGAGCGGCTTGCACCATTTCGTCCACGCCCACTCGGCGGAATCGGGTAACGGGGCCGACACGGACTGGGACGCGGCCTTGGGCACCACGCAGCGGATGGAAGAATTGATCAACCGCGTGGTGCGCGTGTTGCAGGAGCAACAAAGCGGCGTGAACTATGAAATCTCCGTGGCGGAACTGGTCGGCATGCTGACGCAGAAAGCCAAAGTCCTTGCCGCTGCCGCTAGAGTTCAGTTTGAAATCCACTCCTCCGTGGATTTGATGCTGTCAAACCGGGACGCGGACCTGATTTTGCTGATTCTGGAAAATCTGGTGCAAAACGGAATTGAAGCCACGCCTCCCGGGAAAATTGTTGAAGCGACGGTGACCGGCGGCGAGGGTGGAATTATTTTTGAAGTTCGCGACCAGGGCTCCGGCCTGCCGCCCGAGCTGGAGGCGCGGCTGTTCCTGCCGTGCACGTCCGGGAAAAAAGGCGGCGGGGGCATCGGCCTGGCCATCAGCCAGCAACTGGCGCAATCGCTTGGCGCGAAATTGGAACTCGCGCAGAGCAGTTCATCGGGCTGCACCTTCCGGCTCGCCGTGCCGGCGCGGACCGGCGGTGGAGAGTTCAACACCAGCCACGAGTTTTCGACGGCGGACCACTCCAATTAACCCGACCCATTCCAATTTGTATGTGCTTTCGAAGTATTGTTTGGCGCGGGATTTTTTGCGCCGTCCTGGCTGCCTTGCCGGGTTCAGCGCAAAGCCTTTCCTGGAGCTGGTCCAATCCCCAGCCGCACGGCAATGACATTGTGGACATGGCCTGGAACGGAACGCTGGGCGTGCAGGTCTGCGATCGGGGACAAGTCTATACCAGTCCCAATTTGATAGATTGGTTTCCGCAAAACAGTCACCTGACCAACCACCTTCAAGCCGTCACATTTTTCCGCAACCGCATCGTCATGACGGGTGCCAGTGGTGCCCTCGCCTTCTCGGATGACGGGGTGAACTTCACCAACGCTTCGGTGAATACCACCAACTGGATTGTGGACGTGGCGGCTTCTTCGAACTTGGTCGTGGCCGTGGGCGACAACGGCGTGCTCTACACGAGCACCGACGGTGCCGTCTGGCATTTGCAATCGCCGCCGCCCAACTTGGGTACTTATTGGCTGCTCAGTGTGGCCTACGGCAACGGCGTGTGGGTGACCACGGGTGAACAGGGTTACATCGCCACCAGCAGCAACGGCACCAATTGGACGTCCCATTCCATTCTCGCTTCCTTTGGCCAGTTGGAGCATGTGGCATGGGTGAATTCCTCCGGCTCCCCAACCAATTTCCCCTACACCGGGTTTTGGACCGTCAGCGACTCCGGGAATGCTTTTTACAGCACCAACAACGGAGTGGCCTGGAAGAAATTTACGGTGAATGTTTCCACCAACGTGCTCTACACGCTCGCGACCGACAATGCGACTGGCCTGTTGGCGGGAGATACCGAGGTGCGACTCGGCTCGGTCGTCTCCAACCTGCTGGTCTGGCCATCGCAAACCGGCGCTTTGCCGACAGCGGTGCCTGCGTGGACTTATTTCGCCGCGCTGTTGGACACCAACGGTGTTTATGAACTGGCCGGGTATGACGGCATGCTGGTGGAAAGCTCGGTGACCAACGGCAATTACAACTGGAGTCCGCTTTATTCCGTTGCCCGGGACTGGCTGTGGCAGGTCACCGTCACCAACGGTCTTTATGTTGCCGTTGGTGATAACACCCGCATCATGACCAGCGACAACGGCGCGGATTGGACGGTCGAAGCGGTCCAGTTGACCAATTCCGTTTCCGCCACCAACACGGTTTTTTTCTGCGTCGGCGGCACGAGCAATCTCCTTGTGGCCGCAGGCACTAGAGGTAGTCTGGCAGTCAGTCCCAATCTGAGCGTGGCCGTCGTGCAGACCAACGTGGACGGAACACAGTTCACCAATTTCGTCGGTTCGCTTGGGCTTGGCTGGTATTCCCTGCCAGCGCCAACGGGCACCACCAACGATCTGGCGGGCACCACCTATTTCAACAACCACTACTATCTGGTGGGTGGCAACGGCACGCTTCTCAACAGCCCCGACGGTACCAACTGGAACCGGCTAACCTCCGGTACCAGCAACTATCTGTCCGGCATTGCCGCCGCCACCAACGGACTGCTGGTGCTGACGGGAAACGAAGGCACGATCCTGACCAGCCCCGACGGTACGAACTGGACCAGCCGAGCCGCCGGCACCACCAACTGGCTGTACCGGTTGCGCTGCGTTAATGGTGTCCTGCTGGCCGTCGGCGAAAACGGCACCCTGCTCTCCAGCACCAACGGCGCAAATTGGACCAAGCTTTCCAGCGGCGTGACCAACTGGTTGAACGACGCGATCATGGTAAGCAACACCTGTTACGTCGTCGGCAACCAAGGCACGGTCCTGGCCAGCACCAATTTCACCACCTGGACCAGCATTGGCACCATCACCACGAAATCGCTGGAGGGCGCGGCCGCGCAAAACGGACAACTGGTGGTTGTCGGTTATGGAGGCGCCATTTTACGAAGCCAGCTTGTGCCGGCAACTTCCCCGGTGAGTTTCAGCCAATATTCGCAATCGGGCGGCTACAATATTTTTTCCGTCCAAGGAATCGTGGACCAGCAATTCACCTTGGACTCCAGCACGAATTTGGCGAACTGGGTTACCGGCCCGTTGCTCGATTTAATCTACGGCGATGGCACGCTGATTTTTTACTCCGCCGTTCCGACGAATTCCTCGACCCAGTTTTACCGCTGCACCCTCGTGCCTTGAGCGACGCTGGGGCTCTCGTGTTGGAAAGTTTTCTGCCGCCCAATCAGCACCGACTGGTCTCAACACCAGGGGTTCATTCCGTGCTCAACAGTTGCAACAAGGAACTGCGAATCGTGAGCGCAAGCAGGTCGTTGATCACGTCGAGGACGACAAACTTGCGGACCTGGCCCCAAATTTCGGTTTCGTACGCCGCGCCGATGTGCAGCAGCAGCGAATCCAGCATTTCCCGCGTGTCATCCCGCGCCAGCAGGCGTTCAAATCCGCGGCGGATGGCCGGAAACGAAACTTGCGCAATGTTCGTGTGCTCCAGGGTTGCATCCAGCGCGAGGCGGAGCAGGACGCGCATTTCCTCCGACGAAAGGCCGGTTTCGTGCGCTTTGTTTCGGTTCGTCGCGCGTTTGGAAAGGAGCAGGTGCAGGGCGCGGAAGCGGATCTTTTGGGCCGGCGCTTCGAGCCAGGGTTCGGGCCGCAACCCGCCGAGCACGGCCCGGGCGGGATCGGTTTTATCGCTGATCCGCGCAAACAGCGGTGTGCCGATGATGCGTTCATCGTCCCACCAACCGGGAATTTCCTCCAGCGTGCGGTGGCTTTCGTGCGCCATGCGCAAATCGAAATCACGGACCAGGCGGATTTCCTTGTGCAGATAGCTGTAGGTGAGCGGCGTCAGCACGGCCTTGCGCAGGCGCAAGGGCAGCGGCACCAAATCCGGCAGCACGAGGCGCACTTCGAGTTTGCCGCCGTGGCGCTCGAGGGCCGTCGCCATGCACACGTCCCAACTGCCTTCGATGCGCGGCAGGTTTTCGTGCAGGTTCATCCCCGCCAGCAGCGAAACCATCGCCGTATGCGTAATCTCGCGGCTCAACAGCGGCGTCAGTCCGTGCCGGCTCGCCAGTCCGTATAAAAAGTCGTACGCCGACACGTTCTGCTCGGCCTTCAGCGCCGACCACTCGTAAAATTGATTCAAAGTGCAGTGCCACAGAACCTGATCTTCCTGATTCTCGATGGTGCCCAGGCCGGATTCGTGCAGCGCGAAGGCGTAGGCGCTCCGCAGCAAAGCCCGGCCGCGCGCGCCCTTCCACTTTCCATATTCCTGCTCCAGTTCCCAAGGCTTGAGTTGCCGCGGGCCCCAGCCGAAATAATCCGGCGCCAGCCGGTGCAGCGCGGTGAAAGCAGACACGCCAAAGCGCGACAAAATCTGCGGCGACACTTCATCGAAGAGCCGCGCCCAGCGGCGGAACGTCCGGGCTTGTTCGTAATTCAGTTCCCCATTTTCGCCGAATAGTTGCGGCTCGGACAATCGCACCTGTTCCAGCACGGTCCGAGCGACGCGGTCCAGCACTTCCCAGATGGCTTGCTGGCTGTCGTGCGAAACGCGTTGCGGCAGGGCGGAAACTTTCCCCAAGACTTCCGGCGGCAGATTGCCGGTGCCGATCTGACCGAGACAGCGCGAAAGCACCGCGCGCCAGTCCAGCAGTCCGCTTTCACGCATGAGTGACGGCGCGACGCGCACGCCCAGCGCGAGAAACGCGTCCTCCCAATCCATCCGCCCAAACGCGCCGATGTTCCAGTGCGGCTCGCCGCTCTCAAATGTGACGAGTTGCAGCCCGTGCTTGATTTGCCAGAGTGCCGCGTGGATGAGCATCTCGGCGGCGCGCTCGTCGCTGAGTTCCTGGCGGAGGGTCAGTTTCCACGGCCGCACCGGCGGGTCTTCTCCCCGTTCGATTCCGGGAAACGCCACCTGCGGCACCGCGCTGGAGCGGATGAGGCGAAAGCCGACGCCGCGCAGCAGTTGCCGCAAGTCGGCGTTTTCCAGGTCGGCGCAGGTGCGCAGGCCGAATTTTTCGCACAGCAAATAGCGCAGGTAAACCGGGGCGCGCCGGTCAAAAACGGCGCGTTTCGCGGCGGAGAGCGATTCCAGCGCTACCGGCGGCGCGGCGTGCGAAAGCGGACACAGCAGCGACTTGGGATAGGAGCTGAGAAAACCTTCCTCCTGCGGTTGCACGCAATGCCACGCGGTGAGAACGAGCAGTTCGTCGTAATCGGGATCGTCGAGTACGCCGTGAACGCTCGCCATCGTGGCGGCGATGCGGAAAACTTTTTCGAAGTGGGGGATCTCCAGTTCCGGCGCGGGATTTTTCCGGCGCGACGCCCGATATTCCGCCTCGGCAAGCGGAAAGCGACCCGAGATCACCCGCGCTTTTTCCAGGACCAAAGCGTCGAACTCCGGCAGGTGGATGCACGCCCGCGCCTCTTCCGGATTGCGCGAGATGGTGGAAGGAACCGGCCAGCCGTCGCGCCAAAGTGGTTCCAGCGAACTGGGCGTCGGCGGGACCGGTCGGGCTGCCGGCTTGGCCGGCACCGGCGCGCGGGGCGGCGCGCTCCGATCTGGTGGGGGCAATACCTTTGCGACCGGAACCGCCCAAGAGTCATTCTCGGGCAGCAGCGTGTGGCGTGGCTCTTCAAGATCGGTCCGCACAGTGACGGTAATATCTACCATCGCCCGTGCCGCCTGTCACCTTTTACCTGCGCATCCGGACGGCTCGATGCCGGGCGGTTTCGCGAGGGCGTTGGTTCTGGTGTCAGGCTTTCCCGCTCAAAACCCTGCTTGTCGCCACGAATTTCTCTGCTACCTTGCGCCGCTCTGTGAGCATCCAGCACGAAATCCAGAAACGGCGCACCTTCGCCATCATCTCGCATCCGGACGCGGGCAAGACCACGTTGACGGAAAAGCTGCTGCTTTACGGCGGCGCAGTGCAGCTCGCCGGCTCCGTGACGGCGCGCAAAAACCAGCGCGCCACCACGTCCGACTGGATGGAGCTGGAAAAAAAGCGCGGCATTTCGATCAGCTCGACCGTGCTGCAATTCGATTACGACGGCTACCGCATCAACCTGCTCGACACGCCCGGCCACAAGGATTTTTCCGAGGACACCTACCGCGTGCTCACCGCCGTGGATTCCGTCGTCATGGTGATTGATTCCGCGAAAGGCATCGAACCGCAGACACGAAAATTGTTCGAAGTCTGCCGCCAGCGCGGTGTGCCGATTTTTACGTTCATGAACAAGTGCGACCGGCCGATGAAAGATCCGCTCGCGCTGCTCGACGAACTGGAGCGTGTGCTCGGCATCGGCGCGTTTCCGGTGAACTGGCCCATCGGCGACGGTTTTGATTTTCGCGGCGTGTATGACCGCCAGACGAGCCAGATGCACCTGTTCGAGCGCACGGTTGGAGGCAAATATCGCGCACCGGTTTCCGTCGGCGACCTGCATGATCCCGCCGTTCGCGGCCAGCTTGACGACACCACGTTCAACCGGACGGTCGAAGAACTGGAAATGCTCGAACACGCCGGCGAAATTTTCGACGATGCCGCCGTGCTCGCGGGCAAAAGCACGCCGGTGTTTTTCGGCAGCGCCAGCAACAATTTCGGCGTGCAGCTTTTGCTCGATGGCTTTTTGAAACATTCGCCCGCGCCGAAATCGCGCGTCATGGGCGGCATCGAGATCGCCCCGGAAAACCCCGCGTTCTCCGGTTTCATTTTCAAGATCCAGGCGAACATGGATCCAAAGCACCGCGACCGCATCGCCTTCATCCGCGTCTGTTCCGGAAAATTTGACCGCGACATGACGGTGCATCATTCGCGTTCGGAAAAAAAAGTGCGCCTCTCCAGCTCGCATAAACTTTTTGGCAACGAGCGCGAGACGGTGGACGAGGCGTATCCCGGCGATGTCATCGGTCTCGTCGGCCACGACAGCTTTGGCATCGGCGACACGCTGACGACCGATCCCAAAATTCTCTACAAGGAAATCCCGCGCTTCACGCCGGAAGCGTTTTCGTATCTGCACAATCCGAACACGGGAAAATACAAACAATTCCGCCAGGGCCTGGACCAGCTTTTGCAGGAAGGCGTCATCCAGGCGCTTTACCTGCGCAACTCGGCGGTGAAGACGCCGCTGCTCGCTGCCGTCGGGCCGCTGCAGTTCGAGGTCGTGCAGTTCCGGCTGGAAAGCGAATACGGCGCGGAATCGCGTCTCGAAGCCGCGCCGTGGAACGTCGTCCGCTGGCTGCCGACTGACATCAAGGAAGACGAACTCGACGCGCTCTCGCTTCCCACCGGCGCGCGGCTCGCCTACGACCTCGGCAAAAATGCCGTCATCCTTTTCCAAAACGAGTGGTCGGCCAATTATTTCGGCGAGACGAACAAGAATTGTCCGCTCTCCTCCGTGCCGGTGCAGACGGTGAAGGAATAGGCACGCAGCCGCGAAAAACGCCAGCCGCGCGAAATCCGGGCAATGCCCAAGGTCACTCCGTTCGTGTAATCCGTCTATTTCGCGGTTACATCTTCTTTCCCAACGCCCGCTGAATCCGCCGGAGCAACCGCGCCCCGTTTTGCGGTTCCTTGACGGCGCACCGCAGGGTGTGCTTCCACACGCGCAACACGCGCCAGCCGGCGCGCCGCAAGGTTTGGGTCACCCGCGCGTCGCGTTGCTTGTTTCCCGCAAATTTCCGCCGCCAGAACGCCGCGTTGCCTTTTGGCTTTGTGCCGTGCCGCGGACAGCCATGCCAGAAACAGCCGTCCACAAAGACAGCCGTGCGCGATTTAACAAAAACAAAATCGGGGCGAACGCGAAAAGTGGGGCGTGTCACTCCGTGCGCGCCGCGTTTGGCCGGGAGGCGCCCGGCTCGCAGGTGACTGCGAGCCCTGCCAACAACCCGCACTTGCACGTGCCGCCGCCAGCCGGTGATTTTATTTTTGCGCAACAATTTTGCCAGCGCCAGTTCCGTGGCCTGGTTGCCGCGCGAGCGGATGCGCGCCATCACCGCGGAACGTTTTGCTTTGGAAAACACATCAGCCATTTTTTAACCACAGATGAACACCGATGGGCACAGATGTTTTAACCGCGAACCACGCGAACCACGCGAACCAAATTGCCAACGTCCCTTTTCGCGTGTTCCGCGTCGTTCGCGGTTAAACTCCGAACGCATTGCTTTGGTGGAAACGTCAGACACTCGAAGATTCTCCGCAATCAGCCGCGCGGCCCGCCGCTGTCGGCATCTTCAAAGCCGTCGGGATGCAGGCCGGGAAACAGACAGACCACGCTGCTCCAGGCGCGAAAAATAGAATCCAAAATCAATCCTCCCGTTCCGGCCCGTAACAATTTCCGGCTTCGTCAGTAAATGAACCGTCAGGATGCACAGTCACCGGCGCAACATATTCCTCAACTGTGATGGCGTCATCATAATCCCGCTCACCGGCCAGAAATTGTCGAAGGCGGATCAATTGATTATCAACAATTTCTTTTTGGGCCTCCAACTCGGTTTCAAACACGACATATTTATCGTCGCTATCGCTTAAAACTGGCCTTGGTCCTTGGAAAATAAAATTGATGTAAATACAGAAACCGGGTCGCAATTCACCTGAAGATTTTGGGTTCATGATTGTGCCTCCCGCTGTTGTCGAATCTCGGCAATGATTGATCGGTAATGGCTCGCAATGCTGTCAGCTTCGTCAGCGCCATTGCTTTCTTCGACGATGAAGTCCAGCGGTGACTGGCCGGTGCGATGGTATTCCGCCGTTTTCTCCCACGCCTCGGCGCGAGCTTCCAATCCGTCGAGAAGTTGGCCGAGATCGTGAGCATTGATTTGGATGCGGTAAATTTTTTGCATGGCTCGGCAGATATACCTGGCCAGGTTGACCGGATTGGGCAAGTTTTTCCTCGCTTCAATTTCGCCAGCAAGTCAGGCATTCTGGCCGCGTGGTAAAAGCTCCGGCTGTCAAATGGACGCGCGAACATCTTCTCGTCGCGCTGAATCTTTACTGCAAGCTGCCGTTCGGCAGCTTTGACCGTGACAATGCAGTTGTCAAAGAAGTTGCGGCGAAGATGGGACGAACTTCAAACAGTCTGGCGATGAAACTTTGCAATCTGGCTTCTCTTGATCCGGTTCAGCGAGCGCGCGGCGTCAAAGGACTCGAAGGCGCATCCAAGCAAGACCGACTGATGTGGAGCGAATTTCAAGGCAACCTTTCTGTGCTTGGCGCGGAGAGCGAACAAATGCTGCATGACTTGTTCACGAAAGACGAAACCAAGGAAGTGGATTTTCTGCAACGCGACAACGCCCGGCTCGTCGCGCCAACCGGCCCGACCGAAACACAGGCGACCGTCAAAGTCCGGCGCGGACAGCAATTCTTCAGGCAATCTGTTCTCAATGCCTACGACATTCGGTGCTGCATCAGTGGCATAAACGTGCCGCGCCTGTTGGTTGCAAGCCATATAAAACCGTGGGGAAAATTTCCGAACGACCGGCTGAATCCGCGAAATGGACTTTGCCTGTCCACGCTTCACGATGCCGCGTTTGATGCTGGACTCGTCACGCTCGACGACAAATTGAGCGTTTTGTTAAGCAAGCGACTTCGCAGTTTCTTTCCGCAGCCGGCGTTGGAGCAAAACTTTGTTCCGTTCGAGGGCATGCCGATCCGTTTGCCAGAAAAATTAGCCGAGCCGGATGTTGATTTCATTCGCTTCCATCGCGAAGAAATTTTCCAGAGCTGACGCCTAGCGCCGTAGGCGCGGCATCTTTGTAGAACTCCCATCCCAAAAGAAATTCTAGTCCCGTCAGGGGCGGCATATTCGGGGAAGACAAATATGTCACTCCTGATGGAGCTGGATATAAAACAAACCCGCGTTGCTACAACGATTTCGCCCCTGACGGGGCTGGCCGATAAAATCATTCCTCGCCGGTTTTAAAAATGTATCGCGGGTCGTATTCCACGCCAAATTTTTCGAGCAGCGCAATGTATTCCTCGCGGAATGATTTCTTGGCGTGATGCTTTTGCTGGTTCTCAATGTAACGAATCACCGCGCCAAGCTGGGAACGCGAATAGGAAAATGCTCCGAATCCTTCTTGCCACGAAAATTTTCCAATCACCCAATACTTCTCGTTGATGAATTTCGACGAACCGGCTTTTACATCGCGCACCAAATCTGAAAGCGCCATGTCTGGCTTGATGCCGACGAGCAAATGCAGGTGATCCGGCATATTGTTTATCGCAATCAGTTTTTGCTTTTGCCCAGAGACAATGCCGGAGATGTATTTTTGCAGTTCGTCGTTGTGTTCCGGTTGGATGAGGCTTTGCCGGCCTTCAACGGCGAACACGACATGGAGATAGATTTGCGTGTAGGTGTTGGCCATGCGCCGAAGATGCCGCTCCTGACGGAGCTTGAAAATCTCTTTTATTCTCAGTCCTACAGAGATTTCGCACCTACGGCGCTGCAAGTGGCAAATTCAGTTTCAATTCCAAAGATGATCGGACAGCGTGTATTTGTCCGAAACATCGGTTTCAATGATGGATTCGAGCATCGGCCCTTGCGCCGGGAATGGCGGGAATTCAAACGCGCGCCGTTGCTTGAAGCCGACGAGAAAGATGCGTTCGCGGTGCTGCGGCACCACGCTTTGCGTCAATGATAGCCGTGTGCAGATGGTAGCCGAGCGCGTCGGTGAGCGTGTTGTAAATGATCTGAAACGTCCGGCCCTGGTCGTGGCTCCTGAGGTTCTTCACGTTCTCCAGCACAAACGCGGCGGGCTGGTGGCACTCGATGATTTCCGCCAGCGAGAAGAACAGGTTGCCCTGCTCCTTGTCGTCAAAGCCGTGCGCTTTGCCGAGGCTCAATTTTTTGGAGACACCCGCGATGCTGAACGGCTGGCAGGGAAAGCCAGCGCAAAGAATGTCGTGCGCCGGAACGTCCGCCACGGCCACGGAATGGATGTCGCCGTGCGGCGTCTCGCCAAAATTGGCGGTGTAGGTCTGCTGCGCGTATTTGTTCCAGTCGGAGGAGAACACGCACTGGCACCCGGCGCGCTCAAACGCGATGCGAAAGCCACCAATGCCGCAGAATAAATCTATGAAGCGTAGCGGCGACTCGGCAGAGCGCCGCTGACCCTTCCTGGGATCAGCGGAAGTTTCCGGCGGATTGCCATCCGCCGCTACAGCATACGGCGTGGTGTCTTCGTGGAGTTCGCTGGTGGGGCGAGCGTCCCCGCGAGCCGCCACCCGACCTTTGGTTCCGGTTCGCGCGGACGCTCGCCCCACCGGTGATTTGGCTCTCCCGCTCACGCGTCCACTCCCTGGCACAGTTCCGCCGTGGACAGACCCAGCGCCTTGGCGAGTTTGGCGACATTTTTGATGCCGGGATTGCGCAGCCCGCGCTCGATGCCGCTGATGTAGGTGGCGTCGCGGCCGGCGCTTTCCGCGAGTTTTTCCTGCGTGAGTGTTTTGGCTTCGCGCTGTTGACGGACGTTTTGTCCCAGCATGGCGAGGATTCCATTGCGTTTCGGCATGACTCATAGTCCATGCGAAACGCCGGGAAAGGTCTATGGACGATCAGCCAGGTTGAAGGGAGCACCCC
>Ga0209698_10000077_pt1 | contig 89661 bp, 85 predicted proteins | sample LitLauG_LLR_2012_FD_187203 | JGI IMG/M metagenome (GOLD analysis project Ga0209698, IMG submission 187203) | Freshwater sediment microbial communities from Pennsylvania, USA - Little Laurel Run_MetaG_LLR_2012 (SPAdes) (version 2) | ecosystem: Environmental > Aquatic > Freshwater > Creek >... | reverse complement strand
CCACATCGACGGGGAGGTTTGGCACCTCGATGTCGGATCGTCGCATCCTGGGGCTGTAGTAGGTCCCAAGGGTTGGGCTGTTCGCCCATTAAAGCGGTACGCGATCTGGGTTCAGAACGTCGTGAGACAGTTCGGTCCCTATCCGCCGTGGGCGTAGGAGATTTGACGAGCGTCGACCCTAGTACGAGAGGACCGGGTCGAACGAACCGCTGGTGAACCGGTTGTCCCGCCAGGGGCATAGCCGGGTAGCTACGTTCGGATCAGATAAACGCTGAAGGCATATAAGCGTGAAACTGACTCGAAGATGAGATCTCAATCCCGCAAGGGTGAAGGGTCGTGGTAGACTACCACGTTGATAGGCCGGAGGTGGAAGGCGAGCAATCGCTGGAGCTAACCGGTACTAATCGCCCGGACACTTTAATTACGCTACGCTGTCGTTTGGCACTGAAAGTTCTTCTTTATGCAGCTTTCCGTCGTGCATCACTAGAGCTTCGGCTCGTGGGCACGCCGGGATCAGGTTTCTGGCGCCGATAGCGGCGGGGTTCCACCCGTTCCCATCCCGAACACGGCAGTTAAGACCGCCAGCGCCGATGGTAGTCGGACCGCAGGGTCCCTCGAGAGTAGGACAGCGCCAGATTATACGACGAGCCCGCCGCAGCAATGCCGGCGGGCTTTCGTTTTTCCAAGGCGTCGGAGGGCGTCGCAGCGGAGTACCCGCGGTATGGATGCGGTAACCGCGGGCCCCGTGCGAGCCCGTCCCCTCTTCGACGGTCGCTCCCTGCCCGTCGCGATATGCGCGTTCGCGCTCGCGCTTTGGCCGGCCGCTCCGGCGGCGGCCGCGCCGAATGCGGGCACGACGACGTACGTCGAGGCGACGACGGCGATCGAGACGGGTAACGCCACCTACGCGGCGGCGCTCGAACGTCACGACGCCAAAGCCTTTGCCGGCTTGTTCGCCCCCGACGCCGTGACGATGTCGCCGCACAGTCCCGTCATTCGGGGCCGCGCCTCCATCGAAGCATCGATGGCGGAGGCTTTCAAGACGATCGCCTTTACGAAATGCGAGGTGCGGACGAGCGAGACCCACATCGCGGGCGACGTCGCCTACGAGTTCGGCACGTACCGCTTCGAAGTGGATCAGGAAGGGCGCACGAGCGAACTCCACGGCCGCTATCTCGCCGTGTGGCGCCGCGTCGACGACACGTGGAAGATCGCCGCGGACGTCTCGCAACCGGACGCGCCCGAGCCGTAAGCCGCCGCCTTTCAGCGATCGCCCGCGAAGGCGAAGCCGTCTTTGCCGCGCGCTTTCGCCGCGTACAGGGCGGCGTCGGCCGCCGCGAGCAACGCCGGCGCGTCGGCCCCATCGAACGGAAACGTCGCCGCGCCGATCGAGCACGAGAGCTCCGCATCGCGCAACTGGAGCGAAAGCCGTTCGACGAGGGCGCGCGCTTGCGGCGGCTCGACGTCGACGAAGACGAGCACGAATTCGTCGCCCGCGTAGCGCCCGACGAGGTCTTGGGCGCGCGAGGAACGTTCGAGCGTCGCGGCCAGACGCTCGAGCATCGCGTCGCCGCGTGCGTGACCGTGGGTGTCGTTGACGCTCTTGAAATCGTCAACGTCTAAAATAACGTACGCGAGGGAGGTGCCGCGCCGCCGTGCGGCTTCGATCTCGCCCTGGAGCCGTTCGGAAAAGGCGCGACGGTTCAGGAGTCCGGTCAGCGGATCGCGCAGGGCCAGTTCCCGGGTCCGCTGCAGGCAAACCGCTTTCTCGATCGAGAGCGCGCCGAACGTCGCGAGCGACGCGATGAGATGCGGCGCCCACGGCAGCGGCGTCGGGCTGCGATGGCCGTCCGCGTAGAGTATCGCCGTCGTTCGCTCCGCGCTGCCGAGCGCGCCGAGCACGTACCAGCCGCGACCGTCCTCAAGCGGCGCGCAGCGGTCGCGCGCGTGCCCGACCGTCGCACGCGCCCCTCCGCGCAACAGACGCAGGACGGCGCTACCGCGTGCGGTCCGGGGCCGCAGGCGGCTCGTTTCGACGCGGCCGGCACCGTCGATGCGGAAGCGCGCTTCGACGCCGTGTTCGCGCGATACCGAAAAATAGATCGCGCGCGAAAAGGCGAGCGGATCGCGCGCGGCCTGCAACATCTGCGCGATCGCGTCTTCGGGCGTCGCCGCGGCGGCGATGCGGGCAAACGAGTCGTGCAACGCGCGCAGGAGTCGCGCCTGATCGCGCGCCTCGGCGCGTTCGCTTTCCAGGTGAGCGATGCGGGCGGTGAGCGCGCGCAGGTTGCGCCCGCGATCGACGACCGCGAACTCGCTCACGCGAGATACCCTGCCAGCAGCGCGAGAAGGGCCTCGACGCGCGCTTCGTCGACGAACGGTGCGAGCGCGACGCGATAGTCCTCGCGCCGGTTGGTGCCGACGTACGCCAGCGCCGCTTTGGCCGCGACGGCGTCGAGGCGGTCGTTCAACGCGGGCACGAGCGCTTCGCGACATCCCGCAGCCGCGAGGCCGTCGACGGCAAGCGAACGCTCCCGATCCGTCCCGTTCCGCATGACGTGCGTGATAACGGCGATCGGATCCGGCGCCTCGGACGGTTGGGCCGGCGCCTCGGATGATTGTGCCGTCGTAGCGGAGCGCTCAGCCGGAACGTCCCGGCGGGCGCGTTCGCCGGCAGATGGCGCGGTCAAGGCGACGCCGAGCGCGAGCGACGCGACGGCGGGCAGGGCGTGCGCGAGGTCGAGCACGCGACTACGCGGCAGCGATCCCGCCGAACGACTCGGCGATCGCACCTGCGAGGCTCCACAGGCGATCGTCGAGCGCGGGCTCCGGGCGCGTCATCGCTGCGAACGTCGCGTCGCCGGGAACGCCGGCGAAACGTCCGAACGCTCGCACCGCCTCGCCGCGGTACGCCGTCAGCGCCGCCGTGACGGCGGGAACGGTCGCGAGGCACGGCACCAGCGCAGGCAACGACGCGTCGAGCGCGCCGGACGCCATCGCCGCGAGCGTCTCGCGGCTCAACCGGCCGACGGTGCGTTGCGCCAACGCCTCGCCCGCCTGCGCTTCGCCGTCGTCGGCGTACGGGAGGACTGCGGATCGCAGTGCAGCGAGCGCCTGCGCTGCGCGCCGTTCCTCGCGTTCGTCGAGCCAGCCGGGCGTCACGGTGAAGCCCGGAATGCACGCATCGAGCAGCGGGCGGCCCAGTGCCTGCGCGAGCGCTGCGCGCAGCGTGCCGAGGTGTTCGTTCGCGGCGGCATCGACGGCGGGCGCGCCGGTCGCGATCGTGTCGGCGACGAGCAGTCGCAACGCCAAGACGTGACGGTAGCAGCCCAGCCGCTCGATCGTGAAGAGCGTGTCGACGAGCCGAACGAATCGTTGCGGGCGATCCGCCTCCCACCCCAAGGCGAGGCGCACGCCGTGCGCGAGCGGCGGCGCGGCCGCGGTGGGCATTTCTGCGGCGGGCGGTGCCCCGGAACCGCCGCGAAACACGCGCACGAAGCGCGGATCGACGAACGAGAGCGTCAGCCGTTCCCCTCGCTCGTACGGTTCGGCAGCGAGCGCGACTTCGACGTCGATCGTCTCCGGCACGATCGCTTCGCATGCGGCCGTCGCGTCGCGAAACTGCGTCGCGCCGTGCGGGATCAACCGGCCGACCATCGCGTCGTTGAACGCGAGCGAGACCACGTCGCCGCACGCGTACGGTCCGCCCGCCGCGACGACGCGCAGCAGCGCAACCTGAGGGACCAGTAAGGAGCCGGCCATCGTCCGCTGCTAGCGAGTCGCGGCGGGCGAAACGGCGAAATGCGGCGCGTGCGCGGCGCGTGAATCGGCGAGCCCCGCGAGCCATGCGGCGTACGCTCCCGCGGAGAGGAAGAGCAGCGCGGCGCGCTGCCGCCGCGTGAGCGACCAGGTCACGCTCCGCACGCTCGCTGCATCGTTCCGAGGGCGGTGCGGTGCAAGCGGGACACGCTCTTGGCCGAGATGCCGAGCCGGCGCGAAAGTTCGCGTTGCGTGAGCCCGAGTACGTACGTTCCCGCGATCACGCGACGTTCGAGTAACGACAAGGCGGCGAACGCCCGGCGCACGAGCAGCCGGTCTTCGAGCGCCGGTTCCTCGCGTCGCGCGAGTCGCGCGGCGTCGACGTCGTCGAGGGCGACCGGTTGCGCGACCTCGCGCGCGCCGCGCAGTTCCTCCACGGTGCGCGGGACGACGCCCATCGCGTTTGCGACCTCGCGGTCGCTGGGTTCGCGGTCGAGCCGCGCGGCGAGCGCTTCGCACGTTCGCGCGTAGTGCGGTTCGAGCGCGCTCAGGCGCCGCGGCACGCGCACCGGACGTTCGTAATCGCGCACGTGATGCATCAGTTCGCCGACGATCGTGATCCAGGCGTACGCTTCGAACGGCGTGCCCGCCGCCGGATCGAAACGGCGGGCCGCCTTGATCAGGCCGATCGCGGCGACTTGTTCCAAATCGCTGCGCTCGAGCCCGGAGCGGATGAATTTGCGCGCGGCGCGCCGGCACAGGTAGAGATGCCGGGCCACGATACCGTCGGATGGGAGCGAGTCGATCACGCCGCCGTCCCCCTGGTCGAAAGTGTGCCCTCGAAGGGTGCGGCGATTATCGGGAACCGTTGTGTCCGTTGCGCGAACCGTAAGATTAAGGCGCCTTAACCTGCGAGACCGGCAGCCGGAAACGCCCCGACGGGACGCCGCTTCGAGGCGGCCGAATTTGCGGCGATGGGCACTGAGGCGGGTATGCCTGCCATTCGCGTTTTGATCGCCGAAGACGACCGCGCCATCCGCGAACTGCTCGTGCACCACCTCGAGCGCGAAGGTTTTACGCCGCTCGAAGCGGGCGATGGCCAGACGGCGCTGCGCCTCGCGCGCGACGGCGTCGACCTGCTCTTACTCGACATCGGCCTCTCCGGCATCGACGGTTTCGATATCGCGCGCACGTTGCGGCGCGAAGGAAAATCCACGCCGATCGTCATCCTGACGGCCAGGACCGACGAAGTCGACCGCGTCGTCGGATTCGAGCTTGGCGCGGACGACTACGTCGTCAAGCCGTTTTCCCCGCGCGAAGTGGTCGCGCGCGTGCGCGCCGTGTTGCGGCGCTCGGGGGCCAAGTACGATCCGTCGCCGCAAGTGATGCGCTTCGGGCGGCTCGAGATCGACGAAGCGGCGCGCGAGGTTCGCGTCGACGGGCGCGACGTCGGGTTGAAGCCGCGCGAATACGCGCTGCTCGTCGTGCTGACCGGCAACGCGAACGTCGCGATGTCGCGCGACACGCTGTTGGAACGCGTCTGGGGCTTCGACTTCGACGGCGACGAGCGCACCGTGGACGTTCACGTCCGCCGCTTGCGGATGAAGCTCGAGGAACAGCGCGGTCTACCGCCGTGCTTTCATACGGTCCACGGCTTTGGGTACAAGTTCTCCCAACCGTAGAGCGACCGGAGCGCTCGTGCCCTGCGACGTGCGCGCGCTGGTCCGCCGCCTGCGCGCGCTCGAAACGCAGCCGGCCGTACCGCTGCTCGTCGTTCGCGTGCGCGACCTCGAACGCGTCGCTTGGCGCGAGGGCCGCGCGGCGGCGCGCATCCTCGAACGCCGCAGTCTGCGGTCGTTCGCCGCCTCGGCTTCACGCGTGCTGCGCTCGACGGACCTGATCGCGCACGATCGCGACAGCGAAGATTTCCTCGCGGCGCTCGTCTCGCCGACGCGTCGGGCGGGCGCGGTCGCGACGCCCGCGGATTGCCGCGCGACGCTCGCGCGTCTGGCCGCGGCCATGGACGTCGACGGGCGCACGAGCGTGGAAACGGGATGGACCATGCTGGAAAACGCCGCGCCCGACGATCGTTTGGCCGCGGCGATCGAAGCCGCGCTCGAGCGCGGCGCGCGCGAACGCGAGCGCTACGCGTTCTTTTCGACCGTCGGTCACGAGCTGCGCACGCCGCTGACGTCGATTCGCGGATACTTGGAAACGCTGCTGGAGCAGGATCTTCCGCCCGAAACGATGCGCCGGTTCCTCGAGATCGCGCTCAGCGAAGCGACGCGCATGGGTCGTCTCGTCGACGGGATGTTCGACGTCTCGATGCTGGATCTGCGCGCGGGCCCGTCGCGCGACGAGTCGTGCAGCCTGCGGCGGGCGCTGGGCGACGCCGTGCGGGCGGTCGCGCCGATCGCCGCCGAGCGCGGTACGGACGTGGGCCGCGTGCCGCCCTGCGAATGCGACGTCGCGATCGGCGCGGACCGCTTAGCGCAATCGGCGATCAACGTCTTGGAGAATGCGATCAAGCACGGCCGCGCGGGAGGACGGATCGCGCTCTCCGTCCGCGACCTCGACGAACGCTACGTCGAAGTGTGCGTCGACGACGACGGCCCGGGCGTGCCCGAAGCCGAACGCGAGGCGATCTTCGCCTTCGCCAAGCGCGGCGCGAACGCGTCGCCGCGCGGCACCGGAATCGGTTTGGCCGTGGTTCGGCTCGTTATCGAACGCGCGGGCGGCGAAGTGGACGTGACGGACTCGCCGCTGGGAGGCGCGCGGTTTCGCATGCGCCTGCCGCTGCACGGCGAAGCGCGCTCGGCCTAGTCGCTGAAATCTTGAACGAAAATTTCGCCTTCATCGGAGGGCACGGCCGCGATCCCGACGTGGGCGTAGTGCGGCTCGAGGATGTTGCTGCGATGATCGGCCGAGTTCCAGAGGGCGTCTTCGGCGGCGTCGGCGTTGCGATCGAGCGCGAGGTTCTCGCCCGCGTAGTTGAAGCGGTATTGCGCGTCCTTCATGCGGTCGAAGACCGAGACGCCCTCGGGCGACGTGTGCGCGAAGTAGCGCCGCAGCGCCATGTCGCGAGCGTGCGACTCCGCGATGCCGCACAGGCGGTCGTCGAGCGCGAGCGGCCGTAAGCCGCGTTCCGCGCGGGCGGCGTTGATGGCGCGCAACATCTCCGCGACGTCGGCGCGGTCGTCGGCGCTTCGGAGGGCTACTTGCTGCGGCGCGGGAGCGGCTTGGCCGGCGTCTTTTGCGATGGTGAGGGCGTAGATGAAAAACGCAACGATCACGCAGTCAGTATCGTCCCGGAACCTCGAACGTCATAGCGGCGGCCGAACGGACGTGAGATCGGTCACAGGCGGCGCCGGCGCGGCCTACAGATTGCCCCGCCTGCCCTGTTCCTCTTCGATCGACACGAAGAGCGCCTTGAAGTTGCCTTTGCCGAAGGACAGGCTGCCGCGCCGCTGGATGATCTCGAAGAAGAGCGTCGGGCGGTCCTGAAGCGGCTTCGTGAAGATCTGCAGCATGTAGCCGAGATCGTCACGGTCGACGAGGATGCTCAGCTCGCGCAGGACCTCGATTTCTTCGTCGATCGCGCCCACCCGCGCCGCCAATGCGTCGTAATACGTGCCGGGCGTGTCGAGGAATTCGACGCCGTTCGCGCGCAGCGCGCGCACGGTGGCGATGATGTCGTCGGTCGCGATGGCGACGTGCTGGATTCCGGCGCCGCCGTAGAATTCGAGGTACTCCTCGATTTGCGATTTCTTCAAGCCCTCCGCGGGCTCGTTGATGGGAAACTTCACCCGATGCTCGGCGTCCGACATGACCTTCGAGCGCAGCGCCGTGTACTCGGTCGAAATGTCTTTATCGTCGAACGACACCAGCTGCGAAAAGCCGAAAGCCTTGGCGTAGTAGTCGCCCCAGCGGTCCATCTCGTTCCAGCCCACGTTGCCGACGCAGTGGTCGATGGCGCGCAATTTGGGCGGATGCGGCGCGGCCACGGAACGCCGCACCGCGACGAAACCCGGCAAGAACGGGCCGCGATAGGCGTCGCGTTCGACGAACGTGTGCACCGTGTCGCCGTAGGTGGCGATCGTAGCGAGCACGACGCGGCCGTCGGCGTCGTGCAGTTCGTGCGGCGCATCCACGGCGACGGCGCCTGCCGCGACGGCCGTTTCGAACGCCGCGCGCGCGTCGGGCACGCGCAGCGCCACGTCGCGAATGCCGTCGCCGTGCTTGCGGACGTGCTCCGCGATGGGATCGTTCGAGCCGAGCGAGCTCGTGAGGACGAAGCGCAACTGCTCTTGCTCGAGCACGTACGAGGCGCGGCCCGCGCGGCCCGTTTCGGGGCCGGCGTAGGCGGCGATGCGAAATCCGAAGGCGGTGGCGTAGTAGTGCGCGGCCTGCTTCGCGTTGCCGACGTAGAAGTGAAGGTGGTCCCAGTCCAGACGATCGAGCGCAGTGGAACGGCCGGCAAGTTGAGTAGCCAAGGCGTCTCCTCCGGGGCAAGTAGCTCTACATGTTTGCGGGCCGCCGCGTCAACCCTACCGGACGGCGGCGGGCTCCGGTCGCGGTTCGATCCACGAGCGGTAATACGAGGGATCCTCGAGCGCGTGCGCTTCCTCGGCGATGTCGAGCGGCGCGAACGTGTCGACCATGATCGCGAGTTCGTCGGTCGAGAGTTTGCCGAGGCTGCCTTCGACGGCGCCGGGCTGCGGGCCGTGCGGCGCGCCCGCGGCGTGCAGGGTGATCGAACCTTCGTCGATGCCGCGCCGGCTCATGAAGTTGCCGCTCACGTAGTACAGGACTTCGTCGCAATCGACGCTCGAGTGGTTGTACGGCACGGGAATCGCGAGCGGGTGATAGTCGAAGAGCCGCGGCACGAACACGCAGAACGCGGCGCCCGGAGCTTCGAACGTCGCGTGCGCGGGCGGCGGCATGTGGAGTTTTCCGGTGACCGGCGCGTACTCGTCCGCGTTGAACGCGTAGGGATAGCAAAAGCCGTCCCAGCCGATGAGATCGAACGGGTGGTTTTCCACGATATATCGCGCGTGGCGCGTGCCGTGCGTCACGCGCACTTCGAATTCGCCCGTCGCTTCGACGGGGTCGCGCAGCGCGGGCGGACGAAAGTCGCGCTCGTAGTACGGCGCGTGTTCCTCGAGTTGCCCGAAGTCGTTGCGAAACTTGCGCGGAATCGTGATGTGACCGCGCGATTCGTGGACGACGAGGCGCGTCGGCGTATCGGGCGTCAGGCGGTAGGTCGTGCCGCACGGAACCACGAGATAGTCGTGCGCGCGATAGGCGATCTCGCCGAAGGTCGTTTCGAGCGTCCCGGTGCCGCGATGGACGAAGAGCAGTTCGTCGCCGCCGACGTTGCGGTAGAAGTACGGCATCGGGCGGTCGACGTCGGCGATGGAGAGGCGCAGATCGGCGTTTCCGAGCACCGCGATCCGCCCGTCGACCGCGTCGCCCGGAGCGGCCGAAGCCGCGGTCCGGAAGTGGCGATTGCGCAGCGGCTCGTTGGCGACGAAGTGCGGCTTGCGACGGCGCCACTCGCGCACGTCCAGCGTCGCGGTCGGCGGCCGCAGGTGGTACAGCAGCGAATAGACGCTCTCGAAGCCTTTGGTCGAGAAGAGCTCCTCGGCGTACAAGCCGCCGTCGGGCCGGCGGAACTGGATGTGGCGCTTCGCCGGGACGGCTCCGGCACGCACGTAGAACGGCATGGCCCGTACTTCGAGCAGCACCCGCGCGTCCCTTACGGCGGCGCCGGGGTTGCCGCGGAACGAGTTGCGGTTAGGCCCCGTTCAATCGAGGGTAAGCCTGCGATAGCCCGCTTCTTGGAGGTCGACGTTTCCGCATGAATTTCCGACGCATCGCCGCCGTCACGCTGACCGGCGCGCTCGCCCTGGCCTTCGGCTCGCCGCGCCCGGCCGCCGCCGACGGCGCCGCGAGCACGCGGAACATCCTCTTCGGCGCTGCCGCCGTCGGCGGGACGCTGCTGATTCTCAACCACAATAAGAAAGTGCATCAGAAGTACGCCGAGTACGACCAACGTCAAGCGCAGACGCAGGCCGAAGCGAATCAAGCGGAGGCCGCCTATCAATCCGAGCGGCGCGCGTACGCGCACGAAGCGGCGCTCGTGAGCGACTATGAAAAAGAAGCCGCCTACCAGCACCGCCAAGTCGTTGCCAAGGATCGAGAGATCGCCTCGCTCGAGCATTCGCTCGTGGTTGCGAAGGCGGCGGCCGCACGAGCGGGGCGCTCGACGACGTTCGCCCAGCGCGCCGTCGTACGCACGGCCGGCCGTGCGGCCCAACCGGCGCTGGCGGTCGCGTCGCCCGAACTCGTCTCCTACGGCTGGGGCACGTACTAAGCGCAATGACGGCGAAGAACGCCTCGCTCGCGGCGGCTCTGCTCGCGACGCTGCTCGGCGGCTGCTCGGCGCAACGGGGCGCCGCGCCCGGGCAACTGGCCGAGCAGATCACGCGCGCGGTCTACGCGGACGATCTCGACGCGACGATCGCGAATTTCGACGATGCGACGAAGAAGACCGTGACTCGCAGCGAACTCGGCGAACTCTCCGACCGCATGCACGCGCTCGGTGATTTGAAATCGCTCGCGCCGCGATCGGCCGATCCCGATAGCGGAAAATACGAATTCGACGCGACCTTTTCGAACGGGTCGATGCTCGTGCAATTGCGGCTCGACCCGAGCGGCAAAGTGGGTGCGTACCGCGTCGTGCCGGAGAAAACGGCCGCTCCGGCGGCCGCGGGCGCGGCAGGCTGACGCCCGAGTAGGGCGGGTCCCGGCGACGCGCTCGCCAAAACCGTTCGAACATGGCCGGTGCGAGAGTGGCGCGACTTCTTCGTGCGCCCGCGACGTTTGTGCTCGCGACCCTCGCGATTTCTCTGGTGTTCGCGCCGAGCATCGTTGCCGGGAAACTCTTAGCGACCGGTGACGGGCTCACGGAAACCGTTCCCGCACTGCTGCGCGAGCCCTCAAGTTGGAACCCGGCCATGTTTGCCGGCTTTCCGATCGGAGCGGATCCGAACAAGATCTTTTGGTATCCGCTGCGTTTGCTGGGTTCCGTCCCTCGAGGCGTCGACCTTTTCCAAATTTTCGGGTATACGATCGCTGCCCTAGGAGTCTATGGATACGTCAAACGCGCCACGGGCGTAGTCGCCGCCGGCGTCGCGTCGGCCGCATCGTTCACGTTCGGCGGTTTCGAGATTTCGCACTTCGGCCATCCGATGCTCTTGCATCCTGCCGCATGGTCGTGCGTGGCACTTTGGGCAACCGGCGAATTTCAACGCGAGGGCCGCACGCGCCACCTTGCCGCGATCGTGCTTGCCGTAGCGCTCGTCATCGTTTCGGGTCAACCGCAAATTGCCGCGTTTGCGATTGCGATTCTGATCGGGCACATCGTCGTGGTGCCGTCGCCGCGGCCTTCGGCAAGACGGTCGCTGTTCGCGCGCGCGGAGGCGCTGCTCGCCGTAGCATCCGGCATTGCCGCGGCTGCAGTCTTGTGGATCCCCGCGCGCCATCTTGCGGCCGAGAGCACTCGCGCCGCGATCGACTTCGGCGCCTTCGTCGCGGACTCGCTGCCGCTCGCACACCTCGCGCGGGCACTCGCTTTCCCCTTCGCCATCGGTGGAGGCATGCAGGCGCTCTATCGCGGGCCGCTCGTCTTTTCCGAAAACGGCGCTTTCACGGAAACGTCGTGCTGCCTTGCGGCCGCATCGTTGGCGCTCGCGGCGACCGCGTTGATCGCGGTGCCGAAGCGAGCGACGTATTTTTGGGCCTTCGTCGCGCTTTGCGGGCTCGGGCTTGCCGTCGGCAACGACCTTCCGTTCGCGCGGCTCGCATACCGGATGCCGATTTACCATCTCTTTCGTATTCCCGGTCGGCACGCATTTGAATTTACGCTTGCGGCTTCGATCCTCGCCGGGTTGTGCGTCGGGACGCAGGGACCCGACCGGCGCCGCTTTCCGTGGCCGCCGATGCTTGCGGTGCTGGCCGTCGCGATGATCGACGCGTACGCGGTCCTCGACGTGCGGAGCGAACAGGCGGCCCTGCTCGGTGGGCCGGAAATCACGGTCTTCCTAGCAGCGCTCGGCATCCAGGCGGTCGTGCTGATCGCCGCGGTTCTTGGCCCGCGCGGGCCGCGCGCCTGGCTGATGGCGGCCGCCGTAGTCCTCGGCTCTCTCACGTTCGCGGAAACCGCCGGTTGGCGCGATGCTCCAGGCGAAAACGTCTTGAACGCGCCGGGCTGGGTCGGCGCGTACGAGCGTCTGCCGTCGATGCCGGGCCAACGCGCGTACACCATCGGCATGGATCCGGCACTCGGCATCGGCGAAAATTTGCCGCAAATCTGGAGCGTCCCGGACATTCGCGGCTACACTCCGTTGCAAATTCGATCGGCCCATATCTTTTTTCAAACCGGCGAGGATGGACGTCTGCTCGATCCAGCCGCGCCGACGCTCGACGTCGCCGCCGTTCGTTACCTCATCTTGCCCAGGCAATCCGACGCGGCGTACGCGCTGCCGGTGCGCTACGCGCCCGAGAGCTTGAACGTCTTCCTTGCCCAAGTTCAACCGGAAGCGCCGCAAGTTGCGACGTTCGCGCCCGAGCGGCCGCGGCACGCGACGGCGCTCGGCATCGTAACGGCGCTCGGACTTTCGGTAGACGAGCCGCAAGGCGAGCTCGTTGCCGACGTCGTCGTCCACGACGCCAACGGCCGCTCGCAGACGTTCCCTGTCCGGGCGGGAATTGAATCGTCGGAGATCGGTTACGATCGGCCCGAGTTCGCCGGCCGAATCAAGCATCGCCGGGCGACGGTGTTCCTGCGGGAAGGCGGTGCGACGTGGTACGAGGCATCGTGGCCCATCGCGCCGCGCGGCGCCGTCAGCGGCGTCGAAATCCGCATGCGAAATCCGCGCGTGGCATTGAACGTGCGCGATATTTCTCTGATCGACCGGAGCAAATCGATTGCGTATCCATTATCCGCGGTATCGACGTTTTGGTCGGACCGGAAGCGATTTCGCGAACGTGCCGCCATCGGCGGCGTCAGCATCCTCGAGAATCTCGACGCGCTGCCGGCGGCATGGACGGCGAGCAAAGCGATCGTCGTAAATCCCCCGGTCGACGACGCATCTTTGGCGGCGCTGCGCGAACGCCTGCGCCGGATCGACGTCCGGACGACCGCCCTCGTCGCGAATGCGGAGTCGCTGCCGCAGCTTTCTTCTGGTGGGCGCGTTACCGTGCGGCAAGCGCACGCGACGCTTCGAATCTTCGACGCCGTCTGTCCGGGCGCGTGCCTACTCGTTTCCAGCGAGCGATGGGATGGCGGCTGGTCGGCGGCGATCGACGGGCGACCGGCGACGCTGCTGCAAGCCGACGGGATTCTGCAGGCGGTTGCCGTTCCGCCCGGACGCCACGAGGTGACGTTTCGCTACCGCTCGAGTTCCGAGGTGATCGGGCAACTGGTGTCGATGTGCGCCTTGAGCGTCACGGGCTTGTGGCTGGCGCTACGCAACGTTCGAAACCGAAGCATCGCCGGGTAAGGCAGGTACCCCATCGCGTTGTCGGAAAGCGAAGGCTCAATCGAAGCGAGGTGCGAGTGACGTTACGCGTCTTCCTAAGATCGTTTCTTTCTTTCGTTGCGCTCGCGCTCGCGGGTTGCGGCTCGGCAAACGTGCCCTCCGGTTCGGCTAGCGGCCCGGGCGCGGTGACGCCGGCGAGCGGCACGCCCATCCGGCACGTCATCATCGTCGTGCAGGAGAACCGCTCGTTCGATAATCTCTTTAACGGCTACCCGGGTGCCGACACGGTCGCGTCGGGGACGCGCTACGACGGGTCGTCCGTCGCGTTGCAGCCCGTGCCGCTCGAAGACGGGCGCGACGTCGGCCATTTTCATTACAGTTTCGATCTCGCCTACGACGCGGGCCGGCTCGACGGGTTCGAATTCGAACAGTCCTACGGCATCGTGCACGGTGCTTACCAGGTCGTGCCGGAGCCCCCGACGCTGCCCTTCGCGTACGTTCCCAGCGCCGAGACGAAACCGTATTGGGCGCTGGCGAACGGCTTCACGCTCGCCGACCGTATGTTTCAATCCAATAGCGGTCCGAGTTACACGGCGCATCAGTACCTCATCGCCGGGCAGTCGGCCGACGCCGATGAAGTGCCCACGAGCGCGGTGTGGGGCTGCGACGCGGCGCCGGGTTCGACGGTGCCGGTGCTCGTCAACGGCGTCGACACGGGCGGCATCTTTCCGTGCTTCGGCTACGCGACCATCGCCGACGAACTCGACGCGGCGCACGTCGATTGGCGCTTCTACCAGCCGCCGGCGAGCGATCCGTCGGCGCGCCAGTTTTCGGCGTTCGACGCGGTCCGGCAGATTCGCTTCGGGCCCGATTGGAAGACGAAGATCGTCAGCCCCGAGACGACGATCTTCAGCGATCTGACGAGCGGAAATCTGCCCGCGGTCAGTTACCTGATTCCGCAGTTCGCCAATTCCGACCACGCCCTGGCGCATAGCAACACGGGGCCGTCGTGGATCACCGCCGTCGTCAACGCCGTCGGCGCGAGCCCGTACTGGAATTCGACGGCCATCCTGATCACGTGGGACGATTGGGGCGGCTGGTACGACCACGTCAATCCGCCGCAGCTCGACGGGATGGGGCTCGGCTTTCGCGTCCCGTTGCTCGTCGTCTCGCCGTACGCGAAACACGGGTACGTGTCGCACGTACGGCACGAGTTCGGCAGCATTTTGCGCTTCACGGAGGAAACGTTCGGTCTCCCGTCGCTCGGCACGGCGGATTCGCGCGCCGACGATTTGAGCGACTGTTTCGATTTCACCCAGCCGCCCGCGCCGTTTCACGCATTCCAGGCACCGGTGCCGGCGTCCGTGTTGCTGCGCATGCCGGAAACGGGGGAGGCGCCCGATCCGATTTAATACGATTCTCGCAGCGGGGGCGCTGGCGACGCTCGCGGCATTCGGAGGTGCCGCTTCGCCGGCGCGCGCCGACGGCACGATCGGCATTGCGGTCGCGCCGTTCTTCGGCAATCACGCCGGCGTCGACGGGACCACGAGCGCGGGGGGCACGCCGATCGTGCTGACGGACGTGACGGCGACGCTGCGCCGGGCCGAGATCGCGATCGACGCCCTACCGTACGCGCGGACGCGATACTACGGCGACCCGTTCGATCCGGTGTACTCGACGATTCACGACGTCGCCGCTACGGCGCGTTACTACGTCGCGTCGCGTCGCGTCGGCGTCGGCATCGGGTTTGCGGGGCAGTACGATACGACCTATCGCCTCTCGCCTGCGTCCACGCTCTCGTCGAGCGGCCCCGGCGTGCGTTTCGAAGCGGTGGGCCGGCTGCCGCTCAAAAACGCCCGCGCGCTCTTCGTCGACGTCGGCGTCGTGCCGCGAGCCAACGGCTCGAATCTGGTCGAAACGGGCGTCGTCGGCGCGCCCGCGGAATCGTTCGCGCTGCGCGGTTCGCAAGTGGACGCGACGGTCGAGTACGGCCGTCCCAAAGGCTCGCCTTCCGGGCTGACGTTCGGCATCAAGTACGTCAACCAGTCGCTCGGCTTTGCGGCCAGCGGCATCGGCGTCGAGCGCAACGTCGGCATCTTTCCCTACGCGCGCTTGAACCTGCGGCTCTTTAAGTAGCGGTTTCGCTCAACCGGCGCGCTGCCGCGCCTCGCGCTCGTCGCTCAGCACCGGAATCCGCGGCAGGTCGAGGTTCGCGCGAATCATGTTGATGAGGATGCAGCCTTGTTCGATCGCATCGTCGAGCGCGACGTGGGTGTGGGGCAGATTCTCGTCGATCCACTCGGGAGGGTACTGTCGTTTGCCGACGTGACGATACTGCCGCTTCATCACGGCGGCCGCGTAGCTGCGCAGGTCCAGGCTCGCGAAACCGATGGGACTTTCGCCGAGAAAGCGCTGAAAATAGTAGTACATGAAGGTGAAATCGAAGCCGCTCGGGGCGCCGCAGACGATCGGCTTGCCGAAGCGGCGCATCTCGTCGAGCCACGATTTGCACTCGACCATCGCCCCGCGCGGCGAGATCAGATCTTCGCGCGATTTCCGGTAGGCCTCGGCTTGTTCGGGCTGCGCCCACCACGTCATGGTTCGCTCGTCGACGGCGGCATCGTCGAGGAGTTCGAGGTTGCGCGAGAACGTGCCGACGAGTTGCTTTTCGACGGTGAAGGCGGCGAGCCCGAAGCTGAGCATCGAATAGAGGCCCGGACACGGGCCGTTCGCTTCGATGTCGCAAGAGACGTACAGTTCGGCGGTCGGTGACGGTTGTTCGTGTGCGATGGGTCCCTCTTGGCACGGCGCCGCGCCCGGTCCTGTGCCCTCGGGCGCGTGTAGGAGAAGCGCCGCGCCGTCTGGCAAGAACCTGCTTGTGAGCGACGACGCGACCCGGGAATTCCTGGCAGAGCTGATCGACGACGCAGCGTTGTTTCCGCCCGCCCGCCTCGCGATGGCCGACGCCCTGCGCGGTCACGCCGCGGCTGCCGCCGGCGGCGAATTTTGGATCGCCGGGCGTTTCGTCGTGCCCGCGTCGCGGCTCTTGGAAATGGCCGCCGCGCTGGACGACGCACCGGCGCCGCTCGGCGCGACCGTCGTGCTCGACGCGCCGGCGGCGGATGCGGCGGCGTTCGCGGATCTCGCGCGCGCCGCGCGGGCGGTCGCCGGACGCGTGGCGGTCGAGTCGGTCGAACTTCCGTTGCGGCGTCTACCCGGCGAGACCGACGACGATCGCTGCACGGTTTTGGCCGAGGCGCTGCAGGGATCGTTCGCATCCCCGCCCGCGGCGTACGTCGAAGTGCCGGCCGGCGGCGACGCGGGAGAAGAAGCGCTCCTGGCGCTGCATCGCGCGCGGTCGCGCGGTGCCGGCGTCGCGGCGAAGATTCGTTGCGGCGGTCAGCGGCCGGGCGACGTGCCTTCGGCCGAGAACGTGGCGCACTTCGTGTGGGTGGCCGCGCGGCTCGGCGTCCCGTTCAAGGCGACCGCCGGCCTCCACCACGCGGTCGCCCGAATCGATGCGGACGGAACGTTCGCGCACGGCTACCTCAACGTGATCGGCGGCGCGATCCTGGCGCACGCTCGCGGCCTCGATCGCGAGACGCTCGGCGCGCTCGCGTGCGAGCGCGATCCGGCGGCGTTCGCGCTCGACGCGCGGCGCTTCGTCTGGAACGGCATCGGCGCCGACGCGCGCGAGATCGCGCAGGCGCGGAGCGCTTTCGTCCACTCGTACGGCAGCTGCAGTTTCGACGAACCGGTCGCCGACTTGCGCGCGCTCGGCATGCTTCCGCCTGCAACGGCGCCGCGATGAGCGGCATCGCGGGACGAACCGCCGCCGCCTCGTGGGTTCCGGTCCCCGCCGGCAGCGACTTTCCGCTCGCAAATTTGCCGTTCGGCGCGGTCGCCGGGCCGGGCGGCCGCGCGCACTTGTGCGTCGCGCTCGGCGAGCACGCGGTGGATCTGCACGTGCTGGCGCGCACGGGGTTGCTCGACGGCGTGTGCGCCGACGCGGGCGCCGTGTTTGCCGCGCCGTCGCTCAATCCGCTGCTGGCGTGCGGGCGACCCGCGTGGCGGGCGGCACGCGAGCGCCTCACCGAACTGCTGAGCGCCGGCGACGAGCGCATTCGCGAAGCGGGCGTCGTCGATGCGGCGCTGTTTCCGCGCGCGGGGCGGCAATTCGTGCTTCCGCTAGACGTGCGCGATTACGTCGACTTCTATTCGTCGCTCGAACACGCGACGAACCTCGGCAAGATGTTCCGCCCCGGCGGCGAGCCGCTGATGCCGAACTGGCGCTTCATCCCCATCGGCTACCACGGCCGGACCTCGACGATCGTTCCAAGCGGCAGCGGCATCGTGCGCCCGCGCGGGCAGCTCAAAGAAGGCGACGCGCCGCCCGCCTTCGCGCCGACCCGCGCGCTCGATTTCGAATTGGAAGTCGCCTTCGTGACCGGGGACGGTCCGCCGCACGGCGAGGCGATCGAGGCCGATCGCGCGCGCGAAACGATTTTCGGCGTCGTGCTGCTGAACGACTGGAGCGCGCGCGACATTCAAGCGTGGGAGTATCAGCCGCTCGGGCCGTTTCTCGGCAAGTCCTTTGCGACGACGCTCGGAACGTGGATCGTGACGCTCGACGCGCTCGAACCGTATCGCGTGCGCGGCCCCGTGCAACGGCCGGAGCCGCTCCCGCACCTCGCGGTGCACGACGCCGAACACTACGACGTCGCGCTCGAGGTCTCGCTACGCTCGCAAGCGATGGCGCGCGCGGGCACGGAGCCCCACGTCGTCGCGCGCACGAATTTCCGCGAACTGTACTGGAGCATGGCGCAGCAACTGGCGCACGCCGCGAGCAACGGCGGCCGCGTGAGCGCGGGCGATCTCTACGGGTCGGGGACCATTTCCGGCGCGACGCCCGACTCGTACGGCAGCATGATCGAGTTGACGTGGCGCGGCGCGCGGCCGCTGACGCTGCCCGACGGTTCCGCGCGCGCGTTCCTAGAAGACGGCGACGAAGTCGTCATGCGGGGCGTCGCCGCGGCCGAGGGAAAACCGCGCATCGGCTTGGGCACGTGCGCCGGAACCGTTTTGCCGGCGCGGCCGGCGTAGCGTCGCGCTTAGTGCGCGTGCCCGTCGAATAATTTGAGCGCGAGCGCCCCGTGCGTGACCGCCGCCCCGGCGCGCAACGCCGCCGCAATGAAGACGGTTTCGGCCAGCTCTTCGCGGCTTGCGCCCGCGCGCTTGGCGTTGCCCGTATGGACGTCGAGGCAGTACGGGCATTGCGTCGTGAAGGCGACGGCGAGCGCGAGCAGCTCGCGATATTTCACGGGGATCGCGCCGTCGGTGCGGCCGACGATCTTGTCGAGCGCGACGAATCCGGCGAATTCGTCGGGCGCGAGCGATTTGAGTTCGGCCAGGCGCGCGAGGTCGGCGTGTTCGGTATAATCAGCCATGCGCGGTCGTTCGCGCTCGATATCGCGAGCCTTTTCGCCGCGCGAGCAGGAGCGCCGCGTGCCGGGGCCTATCTCTCCGGCGTGCGCTCCTTTGCGAACGTTCGAACGGTCGGCCTCGCCGCTTGGGCGCTCGCGGCCTGGTGCGGCGCGCCCGCCGGCGCGAGCGTAGCGGCGGAAACGGTCTGCGTCGATTCGTCGAGTCCGACCGCCGCGCTCGACCGGCGCGTGGCGGGCGCGGCATTTGCGGCGACCGGCGGCCGCGCCGCGATCGTCCCGTTCGACGGTTCGCACGGCGTCTCCGAAAAGTACTTCCGCGCGCTCGCGCGCGACGAATGCGCGCTCGTCATGGGCTTTCCCGTCGACGCGGCCGCCCCCGATCCGCCGGCCGGCCTCAAACTGACGTCCGGCTACTACGCCACGGGCTACGTGCTGGCGACGCTCGGAGCGGCCCGCTCGCTCGCCTCGTTGCCGCACGATACCTCGATTGCCGTCGGCGTGGCGACGGCCCCCGACTTCTACCTGGTCGGTGAGTTCGGACCGGTGCCGCACTACGAACTGAGCGTGTTCCAAAATCAGCAGCAAGTGCTCGACGCGCTGGCCGCCCGCGCGGTCACGGCGGCGATGGCGTGGGATCCGTCGGTCGAGGCGTATCGCGCCGCCCATCCCCGCGTCCGCCTCGCGACGACCGCTTTGCACGTGCCGCACGGCGCGTGGACGTTCGCCGCACTGTACGATCCGCGACGAAGAATCGCGGCGCGTCGCTTCGAACGTGGCCTGCAACTGCTGTCTACGAACGGCCGGCTGAGCCGTATCGCGCATTCCGTCTTTCCGGAGGCAACCATATGAAACGGACGAATCGAACCGCCGTCCTCGCGGTCGCGCTGGCCGCGACGACGGGGCTCGCCTTACTCGGCGCGCCTCGCGCCGGCGGCGCTGCGGCCGCGCGCGGGTACTACACCGCCGCGCAAGCCACGGCGGGCGCGAAAGCCTACGCCCAGAGCTGCGCGCAGTGCCACGGCGCGCAGTTGCAAGGCGTCTCGGCTCCGGCGCTCAAGGGCGTCTCGATGCACGGTTCGCAGAGCATCGCCGACATCTACAACTTCATGTCGCAGCAGATGCCCGCGGGCGCCCCGGGCAGCCTGAAGCCGGGCACCTACGCGGCGATCATGGCGTACATCTTGAAACAGAACGGCCACCCGGCCGGCAGCACGGCGCTCACGGCGCAATCGGTCAAGAAGATCACCGAGAAGATCTGAGCGGCGCTACGCCGGGGGAAGTTCGAGGAACGCGCGCGAGGCCACGACGGCCTGCAAGCGGTTCTTGACCTTCAGTTTGCGCAGTATCGCAGATATATGCGCTTTGACAGTGATTTCTTCGATTCCGAGGTCGGCGGCGATCTGCCGGTTCGAGTTGCCGCGCGCGAGCTGTTCGAGCACCGCGTACTGGCGCGGCGTCAGCCGTTCGCTTGCCGCCGGACGCGCGCGCTCGCCGCGTTCGGGCAGGTAGACGTCGCCGGCGAGGACGCTGCGAACGGCCTGCGCCATGACCGTCTTGCTCGCGCTTTTGGGGATGTAGCCCGCCACGCCGCAGGCGATGGCCCGTTGGATCGACGCGCGATCGGTCCGCGACGAGATGACGATCACGGGCGTGGAGGGCGCGCGCTTGCGGAGGGTGACGAGGCCGTTGAACTCATCGCCGCCCGGCATCATCAGGTCGACGAGAATCAGGTCGAACCGCTCGTCTTCGGTCGTTCGCGCGAGCAGGTCGGCGTAATCCGCCGCCTCCACGAATTCCGCGTCGGCGCGAACGTCGGCTACCACGTGGCGGAGCGCTTCGCGAAAGAGCGGATGGTCGTCGGCGACGAGGATGCGCATCCGTCGTCTATTTCATACCTTCGTACACTTGAGGTCGGGGTCGCACCCGGAGTAGCATACGTCAAGCAGGAAAGGAATCTTCTTGCCCGACCCTGAGGGCCCGCCGAAAAGGAACTACGCATGACGGCCGTTATTGACACGCAAGCGCTTTACGATTTCTCCAAACTGGGCGTCGAGAGCCCGTTCCGTCGCCGCTACGACAACTTCATCGGCGGCAAGTTCGTCCCGCCGGCAAACGGCGAATACTTCACCAACGTGAGCCCCGTGGTGGGCGAACCGTTCACCGAGATCGCGCGCTCGGGCGCCGAGGACGTGGAGCGCGCGCTCGACGCGGCCCACGCCGCCGCCGACGCGTGGGGCCGCACCTCCGCGGCCGAGCGTGCCGGCATCCTCAACAAGATCGCCGACCGCATGGAAGCCAAGCTCGCCACGCTGGCGCTCGCCGAAACGATCGACAACGGCAAGCCGATCCGCGAAACGACCGCCGCCGACATCCCGCTCGCAATCGATCACTTCCGCTACTTCGCGGGCGCGATCCGCGCCCAAGAAGGCGGCATCAGCGAGATCGATCACGATACGGTGGCGTACCATTTCCACGAGCCGCTCGGCGTCGTCGGGCAGATCATTCCGTGGAACTTCCCGATCCTGATGGCGACGTGGAAATTGGCTCCGGCGCTGGCCGCGGGCAACTGCGTCGTGATCAAGCCCGCCGAGCAGACGCCCGCCTCGATCATGGTGTGGATCGAGATGATCGCCGACCTGTTGCCGCCGGGCGTGGTGAACGTCGTCGAAGGCTTCGGCCTCGAAGCGGGCAAGCCGCTGGCCTCGAATCGCCGCATCGCGAAGATCGCGTTCACGGGCGAGACGACGACGGGCCGGCTCATCATGCAGTACGCCGCGCAAAACCTCATTCCGGTCACGCTCGAACTCGGCGGCAAGTCGCCGAACATCTTCTTCGCGGACGTGGCGGCGCACGACGACGATTTCTTCGATAAGGCGATCGAAGGCTTCGTGATGTTCGCGCTCAACCAGGGCGAAGTGTGCACGTGTCCGTCGCGCGCGCTGATCGCCGAATCGATCTACGACAAGTTCATGGAACGCGCGCTGCCGCGCGTCAAAGCGATCGTGCAGGGCAACCCGCTCGACCCGGCGACCATGATCGGCGCGCAAGCGTCGAGCGAGCAGCTCGAAAAGATCCTCTCGTACTTCGACATCGGCCGCCAGGAAGGCGCGCAAGTCCTGACCGGCGGCGCGCGCAACGTGCTCGACGGCGCGTTCAAAGACGGCTACTACGTGCAGCCGACGATTTTCAAGGGACACAACAAGATGCGCGTGTTCCAAGAGGAGATCTTCGGGCCCGTCGTTTCCGTCACGACGTTCAAGGACGAGAGCGAGGCCCTCTCGATCGCCAACGACACGCTCTACGGCCTGGGCGCCGGCGTGTGGACGCGCGACGCGAACGCGGCCTACCGGATGGGACGCGGCATCAAAGCCGGCCGCGTCTGGACCAACTGCTACCACGCCTATCCCGCGCACGCGGCCTTCGGCGGCTACAAGCAGTCGGGCATCGGCCGCGAGAACCACCTCTCGATGCTCGATCATTACCAGCAAACGAAGAACATGCTGGTCAGCTACAGCCCCAAGAAGCTCGGCTTTTTCTGAGCCGCACGTGACGCCCGCGTCACGCGTGGAGGCGACGCCCGCGGCGCTCGAGTTGATCGAGCGCCTGCGGGCCAAGCACGGGCCGCTCATGTTCCATCAGTCCGGGGGATGCTGCGACGGCAGCAGCCCGATGTGCTTTCCGGAGGGCGAGTTTCTCGTCGGCGGGGCCGACGTGAAACTCGGCGAGATCGGCGGCGCGGCGTTCTACATGAGCGCCTCGCAATTCGCGTACTGGCAGCACACCAAGCTGATCATCGACGTCGTGCCCGGGCGCGGCGGCATGTTCTCCCTCGAAAACCCTGAAGGCGTGCGATTCCTGACGCGTTCGCGCACGTACACCGACGACGAGTACGCATCGCTCGCTCCGGTCGAAACCGTGTCATCGTAATTCGAAACGTTGAAATGAGGTCATTCACGATGTTATCCGCTCGTCTCTCGCGGATCGGCGCGGCCGCCGCCACGCTCGTCGCGGCCGCAACGCTCGCGTTTGCCGTGGTTCGCACCCCGCCGACACACGCGGCATCCGATTATCCCAGCGTTACCTCGGAACGCCTCGCCAACGCCGCCGGCGACGACGGCTGGCTCATGTACCGGCGAACGTACGACAGCCGCGGCTACGCGCCGTTCGACGCCATCAACGCGAGCAACGTCGCGAATTTGAAGACGGTCTTCACGTACGACACGGGTCTCAAGCAGGGCCACGAGGCCGCTCCGATCGTCAACGGGCACATGATGTTCGTCACCACCCCGATGGACCACGTGGTGGCGCTCGACGCGACGACGGGCAAGGTCGTCTGGAAGTACGTTCCGACGCTGTCGCCGGTTACGTTGCGCACCGTCTGCTGCGACGTGGTCAACCGCGGCGTCGCGCTCTACGGCGACATGGTGTATCTGGCGACGCTCGACAACCACGTTACGGCCTTGGACGCGATGACGGGCAAGGTCGTGTGGAGCAAGCAGCTCTTCAAACCCGGTCTCGGCTACGCGATGACGGGTGCGCCGCTCGTCGTCGACGGGAAAGTGCTGACGGGCATCGCCGGCGGCGAATACGGCGGCCGCGGCTTCGTCGCCGCGCTCGATGCCCAGACCGGCGACATGGCGTGGAAGACCTATACCGTGCCCGCGCCGAGCGAAAAGGGCGGCGATACCTGGCCGAAGGGCATGTACGCGACGGGCGGCGGCGGCACGTGGCTGACCGGCAGTTACGATCCGGAAACGAAGACCGTGTTCTGGGGCGTCGGCAATCCGGGCCCGTGGCTCGCGGACCTGCGGCCCGGCAAGAACCTGTACACGGATTCGGTGATCGCGCTCGATCCCGACAGCGGCAAGATCAAGTGGCACTACCAGTACACGCCGCACGACACGTGGGACTACGACGCGACCAACGAAAGCGTGCTGGCCGATATCACCTACGACGGCAAAGCGTATAAGGCGCTGCTGCACGCCGACCGCAACGGCAATCTCTTCGCGATCGATCGCACGAACGGCAGTTTCATCTACGGCAAACCGTTCGTGAAAGCCACGTCGGTCGTCGGCTTCGCGGCGGACGGCACGCCTCAGACCAACGCCGCGAACCGGCCGCACATGGGCACGTCGATCTTCACCTGCCCGAGCTTCCTCGGCGGGAAGAACTGGTGGCCGACCGCGTACGACCAATCGACGCAGACGCTCTTCATTCCGACGTCGCTGTGGTGCATGACGATGAAGGGCACCGGCACCGATTACAAAGCGGGCTTGCCGTTCCTCGGCGAGACGTTTGAAATTCAACCGCAGCCCGGCAGCGGCGGCTACGGCGAACTCCAAGCGGTCGACGCGAACACCGGCAAGCAGAAGTGGGCCTACCACACGAAACTGCCCTGGAACGGCCCCGTGCTCGCGACCAAAGGCGGCATCGTGTTCGCGGGAACCATCGACCGGCGCTTCATGGCCTTCGATTCAAATACGGGCAAAGTGCTCTGGACGCAAAAGATGAGCTCGGGCGTCATCGGCGTGCCGACGACCTACCAGGTCGACGGCAAGCAGTACGTCGCCGTCTTCGCCGGGTACGGCGGAGCGACGCCGATTTGGGCGGGACCGGCCGCGAAGATGACGGCGTCGATTCCGACCGGCGGCCGGCTCTACGTCTTCGCGCTAGGCTCGTAGTCGAAAGCGGCCGAACCGGCGCTCGCGAGATGGTGTAAGAGCGCGCGCAGGCGATCGAGCCGCGCCGGTTTGGTCAAGAGCCAGCATCCGTGCGCCGCGACGAGTTCTTTGAGCTCGTCGCGGCGGTCGCCCGTCACGACGATGCCGGGCACTCGCGCCGCGATCGCGTCGCGCACGCGTGCGATCGCCTCGAGACCGGTGGACCCGTCGCCCAGGTGGTAGTCGGCGACGACGACGTCGGGCGCTTGCGGCGCCGCAGCACAAGCCGCCAGCGCGCCTTCGAGGGAACCGGCGGCGAGCGTTTCGCAACCCCAGCCCCGCATTACGAGACCCAGACCTTCGAGGGCGCCGGCGTCGTCGTCGATCAGCAGCGCCGTTTTGCCGGCCAGCGGGTTGAGCGTGTCGTGCGCGCCGTGAGGGCTCGGCGGCAGACGGCGCGCCGCGTCGCCGAGCGGAACGTCGACCGCGAAGACCGAGCCGCGGCCCGGACGCGAGCGGACGGTGACCGCGAGTTCCAGCAGGCGCGCGATGCGTTCCACGATCGCGAGGCCGAGGCCGACGCCTTCGCGCGGCCGCCCCGCGACCTCGAGTTGGCTGAATTCTTCGAAGATTTCGCCCATGCGGCTTGCGGGAATGCCGACCCCCGTGTCCCACACTTCGATGCGCAGGGCGTTCGCGCGCCGCCGGCACCCGACGAGCACGCCGCCGCGCTTGGTGTAGCGCAGCGCGTTGCTGACGAAATTGCGCAGCACGCGTTCGAGCAGGCGCGCGTCCGTGCGAACGGTCGCGTCGCACGGCACGACGCGCAGCCGCAGGTTACGTTCCTCGGCCGCGATCGAATAGTCGTTGCCGAGGCGGCGCAGGAGGTCGTCGATGGCAAAGTCCGCCGGTTCCGCGACGAGCGCGCCGGCATCGAGCTTCGACATCTCGAGCAGCGTGCCGAGCAGATGTTCGGCACCGTCGAGCGCTTCGTCGATGCGCCGCACGATGGCGGCGCTTTCGTCGTCGTGGCGGCGTTCGCCGAGCGCGTCGGTGAACAGCCGCGCGACGTTGAGGGGCTGCAGCAAGTCGTGGCTGGCCGCGGCGAAAAACTTCGTCTTGCTCGCGTTGGCGCGTTCCGCTTCGATCTTGGCTAGGCGCAGTTCGGCGTTGAGCGCTTGCAATTCGGCCGTGCGTTGCCGCACCGTGTTTTCCAGCGTGATCGCCGCTTGAAAGAGGCTGAAGGCGTTGCCTTGGGCGTCGGTGCTGCGCTCGACGCGCTCCATGAGGGCGCGCACGATCTTCTTGAGTTTGGCGTTTTCGCGCAGCAGGTCGAGGTACGAAGCGCCGTCGTCGTACGGCGCTTCGGGCCGCACGCTCACGCGCCGGCCGGCATCGGGCCGAAGGCGACGCCGCTGAACGTCTGATTGAGGTGCATCGCGTTGATCTGCTCGCCATAGGTGGAGAAGCCGATCACGTTATTGGCGGCGAGCATCTGCGAGACGGGGCGTTCGAGCCGCCGCTCGATCAGTTCGAGCCGGCGGAAGATGCAGTCGAAGCCTAAGATCGCGGCCGGCGGCCCGCCGACTTCTTCGCGCAGCCGCGCGAACAGGCGCGTGAGATCCTCGACGATATCGTCGCCGCGTCCGGCGGAGAGAACCAGACCTTCGTCGATCGCGCAGTAGAACGTCAGGCTGCCGTCGTCCTCGACGTTGCGGATCGAGCGAACGTAGTCGTCGCCGCCGACGCGCACGACGAGCGGATGGGTGGCCAGCAGCATCGGATGCAGTTCGCGGCCCGCGACGCCCGAAAGCCGCGCGTATTCTTCGCTTGCCGGTTCGGCGTTGATTTCGGTGACGACCCGGCGCACGGGGTCGGCTTCGGTAATCACCATCTTGGTGTCGAGGCTCGCGATGTGCTGCGTCTTGAAGACGGAGAACGGCACGCAGGTGTGCACGAGCGCCAGCACCGCGCTGCCCGAATGAAACGCGCCCTCGTGAAAGATCATCGTTTCGCGAAAACGCAGGTTGTCGCCGGCCGAGCCGCCGACCAGCGGAATGTCGCCGAGTTCGCGGTAAACGGCGCTGAGGACGGGTTCCTCGATGCCCGAGAGTCCGTCGATCAACAGGATCGCGAAGGTATTCGACGAGTTGGCCGCGGGCGCGCGCACCGAGAGTTTGCGCACGAGTCCGGCGACCATGTCGCGGACGCGCAACAGCGACGAACTCGAGAGATCGTCGCTGCGGGCGGCCACCGTCACGAAGCCGCTACGGCCGAAGCCGAGGCCGACGATGCCGCGGTCGGCGTAGCCGTGCGGCGCGATTTCGCCCGCGGTCGTGCAGCCGAGGAGTTCTATGCCCTCGAAGCACGCCGTCAGCGCCCCTTCGAGCGCCGCGAGATCGTAATCGGCCGAACAGAAGAACATCGCCGCGGCCGTGTCGCGCCCACCCAGCTGCTCCGAGAGTTCGCGGGCGGCGGTCGCCGCGTCCCTGCTCCGCGACGCGCCGCGCCGGATGGCATCCATCCCGCACCGTTCGTGACGCGCGAGGCGCGCACCTTAGTATGCGCAGGGGCCGTCCGCTCCGGGCAACGCGAGCGCCGTCAAGGCGAGATCGTATACAGCCACCAGCGCGGTTTGCCGCGCAGGGCCTTGCGGTCGAAGTAGAGCACCGCGCGGCGACCGTCGGCCGCGACGATCTCGAACCAATGGCGCGCGAGATAGTCGTCGCCCCGGTCGGTCGTCGTGGAACGCCAGGTTCGTTCGACCGACGCGATCGCGAGGGTGTCGCCGCGCCAGCGAAACTGCGAAGGCAACGGCGGTTCGCCCGAACTCAGCGCCGGCGATTCGACGAAGCCGCCCTGCGGCTCGAGCGGCTCGCTGACGAAACGCGCGAGCCTACTCCGATTCTTTGACCGCTTGCGTGGCGGCTTGGAAACCGATGAGGGAATGCGTGCCGTCGCAAAACGGTTTCGTGGTCGACCCGCCGCAGCGGCACAGCGCGATCGTCTCTTTGTCGCCGAGGTCCAGTTCGTTTCCGCTTCCGTCGCGCAGCACGACCTTGCCCTTGACCAGATACGGACCGCTCGGACGGATGGTGATGACGACGTCGGTCATGACGCTCTCCTCGTGTGCCGATGAAGTTACTTGTGCGCGCGTCGTTCTCGGCCGGTGAGTCCCGCACCGGCCGGCCACCACCACGGTTCCGCTTGCGGTTCGTCGCGCACGCCCGCGGCGACGAAGGCGATCGTCAGTAATGCCAGCGCGAGGTAGTCGGCGTGCGCCGGCGGGGGCTTGGCGCGCATCGCATCGACGGCCGCGATGGCAAAGTAGAGCGCGGTCGCGAACCAGCCGAGCCGCGTCAGCGGCGAACGCGCGCCTAAAACTGTGACGCTTTTCACCGCAAGCGCCGCCCCCGCGACGCAAATTCCGATCCAGATGATTAAGAGAAAATGCATGGGCCAAGATACGCCTTCCGGAGCGGCGAAGCGGGGACGCGATGCGTAGCTCTCTTCTCCGCCGATGGTTCTTTCCCGGGATGATCGCAGCGGCCGCCCTCGCTTCGTGCTCGGGCAACCTCGGCACGGGGTCGGGTTTGTCGATCCCGCAGACGGGCGGCTTCGGCCAACCCGCCGCGCCCGGCCAGTACGGGACGCAGAGCCGCGAGCGAACCGAGGAAGGCGCCGTGACGATGAGCGCGGACACGCACGAGATTCCGCTGCCGCAACTCGACGGGTTCGCGGTCGCGATCGAACTTGGCACGCCCGGACCGTCGCCTTCGCCGAGCGTAAGCCCGGACGCGACGAGCTCCGCCGTCGGGGCCGCCACGCGCCGCCTGCTCTCGCGTCTGCACCCGACCGCCTCGCCGTCGCCCTCCCCCTCGCCGAGCGCGACACCCTCACCTTCGCCCTCGCCCTCGCCGTCGTCGTCGGGCAAGCCCGCGGGGAAGCCGTCCGGAAAAGGCTCTCCCACGCCGACGCCGCGGCCCAAGATCGTCACCAAGACCACCGTCTATCCCGACGACGCGCCGTCGGTACCGACGCCCGTGCCGACCGGCGACGTGCAGACGTTCGTGCACCGCACCCCGATCGTGCGCGGCTTCTTGCAGCCCGCCACCGACATCTCGCTCTACGGTTTGGGCGCCGTGCGTTTCACGATCCCGTCCGAGGAGCAGACGGCCGGGCGCGGCTTTACCGTCGCGATTTTCGAGAACGGCAAGCGGCATCACGAGAAGCTGATCGCCTACGATCCGCAAGCACAACTGAACGACGACGTCGTCGCGTCGCCGGTGACGAGCCCGGCGATCGCGCTCAAAAAGAATTCCGGATATCTCGTCGTGCTCTACGGCGACGAACTTCCCTCGACGCCGGGCCCCGTGCCGCCGGGCTATCCGCAGCCGGGCAACAACCCGTTCGCCACGCCCGTGCCGCCCGGTTACCCGCAACCGGGGCAGCCGGGGCAACCGGGTTATCCGCCGGGCTATCCGACGCCGAACCCTTACGGTACGCCGAACCCGTACGCGACGCAGACGCCGTTCGGCGCCTATCCGAGCCCGACGAACCGTCCGTTTTGATTGACGCGCGCGCGTTTCGCGTGCTATCGTTTTGCGGACGTTTGCGCGCGAGCGTGACGCGAGAAAGGAGGAGCGCCGTGAATAATTGGTTTTTCGTAGACGCGATTGCGAAGCGACCCGCGCGCTCGTTCTTTCGCGTCATTACGTCGCAACCTCGACGGAGGCTTTTCGGTTCGCGATCCTAACGCGCCACGCGTTGGTATCCGTCCTGCATCGAGCCTCCGCACATACGCGGGGGCTTTTTTTCTGGAGAAACGTCGTGAACTATCATCTCATCAGCTCGCTCGCTCGAATGCGAAGCGAGGAACTCATTGCGGCCGCCGAACGCCGTCGGGCGCTGCGCGCCCGCGCCGGTGCGGCGGTGCTGCGCCTCCGCGTCGGCCGGGCGGTGCGCCGCGTCGGAACGGCGACGGTTCGTTTCGGCGACGCGCTGGCGGGCACGCGTTGACGCGGTAGCGGCGTGATTCCGCTCTTCGCGCGCGCCGGAGCGATCGTCGTTCGACCGGGCGCGACGTGGCTTGCGATCGCGCGCGAACGGACGAGCGCCTTCGCGCTCTACGTCGGCTACGTGGTCCCGCTTGCGGCCATCGGACCGGCCGCGACCTACGTCGCGCTGCACGTCGAGGGCGTGCGCGTGGCGCGCGGCATCGTGTATCGCGCCTCGACGTTCGACGCGGGCGCGCAAGCGGCGTTCGCCTTCGCGTACGCGCTGGCGGGCGTCGCTCTGGTCGCGGCGATGCTCGCGCTCTTGGCGCCGCTCTTCGGCACCGCCCCCGGGTTCACGCGCTCGCTGCGCGTCGCGGCCTACGCGTTCACCCCGGCCTGGCTCGCGGGCGTCCTCCAGCTCGTGCCCGCGCTCGCGGTCGCGCAGCTGCTCGCGCTCGCCTACGCGCTCTACCTGCTGGCGCGGGGAGTGCACGCCGTCCTGGGCATTCCCGTGCGCTCCGCCGTCGTCTGCGCCGTGGCGGCCGTCGGCTGCGCCATCGCGGCCGGGTTCGCCCTCGGCGTGCTCGGCGCGAGCTTGCGAAGGCTCTCCCCCTAGGCGCCGCCGGGCGCCGGCTGTGGTATACTCAGGCTCGCCTTGCCGGGGGTTGGGCTCCGCGCAACGCCACCCTATCAACCCCGCCAGGACCGGAAGGTAGCAACGGTACGTAGGCCCTGGCGTGTGCCGCGGACCACCTGGCCCCCGGTCTGGCACCTGCAAGGGACGCCGTTCCGCGGCGCGGCATAAGTAGGGCCGATGCCCATAAGCGCCTTAGCCGGCTTGGTGTTCGGCGTTGCCGTCATCTCGATCGGACTCTACCACGTCGCCTTCGTCGACCCGCGCTTGCGCAGTCTTGCCTCCCTCTGCGGGGAAGGCGAGGGCGGCACGGCGGTCGACGGCGAGTCGCTCGCGGCGCTGAGGCTCGCGCAGGCGGCCGCCGAGAAGAAGAACGAGCAGCGCTTCGACGAACTCGAGCGGCTCCTGGCGCGCGACGTGCACCGCATCGGCTTCGTGCGGTACAACGCCTTTGACGACGTGGGCTCGGACCAGTCGTTCACGCTCGCGCTCCTCAATAGTGAAGGCGACGGCGTCGTGATCACGAGCATCTTTTCCCGAACCGAAACGCGAACCTTCGGCAAGGCGGTACGGCGTCACGTGCCGCAGCAGGGCGCCTCGAAAGAAGAGCAGAGCGCCATTGCGATGGCCCGCGCCGGCATCGGCGTCTAAGCGGCGTTGAAGAAAGCGTACCTCGTCAAGATCGTTCCGCCGTTCGGATACCGGGTGTTTCGCCTCGAGTTCACCTGGCGGCACCTCGCGTTCGCGGCGGCGCTGACCCTCGCGCTGACGGGCGGGACGGCGGGGTACGGCATTTTGACCGTACGCCACGCCGAGGCCAGCGTCGGCGCGTTGCGCTCGCTCACGAGCGACCAGCGCAACCAACTCGAGCAAATCGACGCGCAGGCGGCGCAACTCGACGGACAGCTTCGCGCGCTGAAGCTGCAGAACGAGCAGATCCGCCGCCTGATCGGCGACCACGGCCAGGCGCGCGTCACGCCCGCGCCCGCGGCCACGGCCGCGGCGTCGAAGGCCGGCCCCGTCTCGCTGCGCGCTCGCGGCGACTTCGCGGTCGTGGCCGCGCGCCTCGAGCGCCTGCGCGCCGCGTCGACGCAAGTGCGCGGCGACGGCGACCGGTTGCGCAACCTCGCGCTGCGCGTGCTGAACATCCATCGTCTGGCCGATTTGGCGCGCGCCCGGGCGCTCGCCGCGATTCCCTCCGTCAACCCGGCCGGCCCCGGCGTCGGCGTCCGCTCGGCCTACGGCTGGCGCATCGACCCGTGGCCCGAGTTCCATAAGGGCGTCGACCTCGACGCCGACTACGGCGATCCCGTGCGAGCCGCGGCGGCGGGCACCGTCGTCGAAGCGGGGTATGACGGCGGCTACGGCTACAAGATCGACATCGATCACGGCAACGGGTACCACACCTGGTACTGCCACCTCTCGCGCATCGACGTCCGGGCCGGGCAGTACGTGATGAAGGCGCAGCACATCGCCCTCGTCGGCTCGACCGGAGCTTCGACGGGGCCGCACCTCCACTACCAAATCATGCTCGATGGTCAGGCCGTCGATCCGACGCCCTACCTCGACGGCGTTCCGGAGCACGTCCTCGCCAGCTTGCGCTGAAACGTGCCGCGCATGCAAAACGCACGTACGGAGCGAATGACCTTATCGTGACCGCTCTCTCTTGCAGCGCGTGGCTGGTGTTCGGCTGGGTCCTGCGCATCTTCTGGCTCGCGATGCTGGTGTACGCCGTCGTGTCGTGGGTGCCGAGCCTGCAAGGCCGCTGGAGCTCGTACGTGGCCCGCGTCGTGGAACCCGTGCTGCAGCCGCTGCGGCGGATCATCCCGCCGCTCGGCGGTCTCGACCTGTCGTTTCTCGTGCTCATCCTGCTCGTCGGTTACGTGATGCGGGCGATCCCGCCGGCGTACTGCTATTATCCCTGACGTGGCCATCGTTTCTCCGCGGCAGAGGAATACGGGCGATCGGGTCGCCGACAACATCCGCAACTTCTGCATCATCGCGCACATCGACCACGGCAAGACGACGCTGTCGGACCGGCTGCTCGAGTTCACGCGCACGGTCGCGCTCCGGCAGATGGAAGAGCAGATGCTCGACGCGATGGACCTCGAGCGCGAACGCGGCATCACGATCAAGATGCATCCGGTCACGCTGACCTATCCCGCGCGCGACGGCCGCTCGTACGAACTCAACTTCATCGACACGCCGGGCCACGTCGACTTCTCGTCGGAGGTTACCCGTTCGCTCGCCGCCTGCGAAGGCGCGCTGCTCGTGATCGACGCGGCGCAAGGCATCGAGGCGCAGACGCTCGCCAACTACCACCTCGCGCTCGAACAGAATCTGACGATCATCCCGGTCATCAACAAGATCGATCTGCCGGCGGCCGATCCGGAGCGCGTGAAGAAAGAGATCGAGGAGCTGCTCGTCATCGAGGGCAGCGAAGCGATCCTGGCCAGTGCCAAAGAAGGCATCGGCATCGCGGAGATCTTGGAAGCAATCGTCACGCGCATTCCGCCGCCGCGCGGCAACGACGATTACGTGCGCGGCCTGGTGTTCGACGCGCAATTCGATCCCTATCGCGGCGTCGTCTCGTACGTCCGCGTCACCGACGGCACGCTGCGGGCCGGCACGCGCTTCATGTCGATGAATCAGAAGAAGGTGTACGAGGCGACGGAGGTCGGCGTCTTCAAGCCCGAGATGCAGAAGACGGCCGCGCTCGACATCGGCAACGTCGGGTACGTCATCGCGAACATCAAGTCGCTCGGCGACATCGACGTGGGCGATACGCTGACCGAGGCGGCCAACCCCGCGCCCGAACCGTTGCCCGGCTACAAGCCGATCGTCCCGATGGTGTATTGCGGGCTCTATCCCAACGAAGGGGTCGAAGTCTCCGAGTTGCGCGAAGCACTCGAGAAGCTCTCGCTCAACGATTCGGCCCTGCACTTCGAACCGGAGAGCTCGATCGCGCTCGGCTTCGGTTTCCGCTGCGGCTTTCTCGGGTTGCTGCACATGGAGATCGTGCAGGAGCGCCTGGAGCGCAACTACGATCTCGATCTGATCGCGACGTCGCCCTCGGTCGTCTTCCGCGTCACGATGACGGACGGCACCGTCGAGAACATCGACAATCCCGCGAAACTCCCCGCGCGCGACAAGGTCGCGTCGATGGAGGAGCCCTACGTCAAGGCGACCGTGATCACGCCGCCCGAGTACGTCGGCGCGATCATGGAGCTGACGCAAAACCGGCGCGGCGCGCTCTCCAACATGGAGTACCTCGCCGACGGTCGCGTGATCCTCACCTACGAGATGCCGCTCATCGAAGTGATCATCGATTACTTCGACCGCCTCAAATCGAGCACCAAGGGGTACGCGTCGCTCGATTACGAGCTGATCGGTTACCGCGAAGGCGATTTGGTCAAACTCGAGATCCTGCTCAACGGCGAAGCGGTCGACGCGCTCTCGTCGATCGTCGCGCGGGAGAAAGCGCCGCTGCGCGGCCGCAACCTCGTGGAAAAGCTGAAAGAACTGATTCCGCGCCAGATGTTCGACGTCCCGATTCAAGCCGCCATCGGCGGCAAGATCGTCGCGCGCGAAACCGTCGGCGCGATGCGCAAGAACGTGCTCGCGAAGTGCTACGGCGGCGACATCACGCGTAAGCGCAAACTGCTCGAGAAGCAGAAGGCCGGTAAGGAGCGGATGAAGCGCGTCGGCAAGGTCGACTTGCCGCAGGAAGCGTTCATGGCCGTGCTGCGTCTGGACGAGAAGTAGCGCTCGCTCGCATTACGCGGCGGCGAAAGCGCGGCGGTGTTTTTCCGCAACAAGCGGGCGCGATTCTTAGCAAAGATTTGACGGCCGCGTCACTGTGCAGGTGCGAGGCCGTGTGCTAGCATCGGCGCACGTTGCCGCGGCATTTCGCGTGCCGCTTCTTTTTGCGTTAGGAGAAATGCGCCCATGCGCCGTTTGGCTTTTGCCGTACTGTCGCTATCTCTGTGTGCGATCCCCGCGATCGCGCGTGCGTCGACGGACGTCTGCGCGCAGCGAGTCGATCTTACGCCCGTCGCGGGCGGTCCCGTCGACATGCGGGCGGCACGCCCCGCACCGGCCGACGAGTACTTCGGGGCGTATCCGATGAGCGTGCTCGGAATCGGGAACACGCTGCGCCGCAACGGCGAAGCGGTCGACGCCCGCTACGACGGCGACGCGGCGACGACGGGACCGCTCGCGTGCGCCGTCGATTCGATCCGCGCGTGGGAGCGCGCCTATCCGGCCGACCCGTGGATCGCGAAAGACCTCCTGAGCCTCGAAATGGTCTACTTGCGCGCGCGCGGCGGCGAGGCGCGCGAGTTCGCCTCGCGCACGGAAGCGTGGCTCGAGCACGACTATCCGCTGAGCAACTACGTCGAGCCGGCGCGGCTGGCACTCGGCCGCCGGCCGCACGCGGCGCCCGTGCAAGAGCGCGTTGCCGACGACGCGTATCCGGCGGTGGCGCACGTCGCCTCGCCGTGGGACCGTTTCGAATCGGCGGAAACGGACGGGCGCTAAACCGCGCCGCTACGGGACGTCAAAAAAAAAAGAGGCCGGGCGCGTATTGCGGCCCGGCCTCGTCGCGTATCTTGAGAACGCTTATGCTTTGTTCTTCGAGTTATTGCCGGCCTGGAAGATCACGCAGTAGCCGTTCGGGCTGATGGAGCCGGCGACTTGCGTGCAGGCGCCGTTCGCGGTCTTGCTCTTGCCGTTGATGTAGTACTTGCACTGGCTGCACTTCTTGCCGTCCTTCGGCTTGTTCTGGTACATCACCGCGTTCTGCGGCGCTTTGGCGTCGGCTTCGGATTGCAGCGCTGCGAGCGCGCCGATCGCGATCGGCGCCATCGCGAGCTTGGCGAGCAGGCTGCCGCGGGTCAGTTTCTGGTCTTGTTCCAAGTGATTTATCCTCGATGTATGACGACGTCGGGGTGGGGTGGTCGCTTTACTACCAGTCAATTGACGAAGATTCTTGCCCGCTCGTTTCGCGATTCTCGAATTAGGCTCGGCGCATTTTTATTTAGGCGTACCTAATCGCGCCAGGCGGCGTCGCCGTCGGCGTACACGTTGCCGTAGAGGTCCGCGTGAGCGGGCAGCGGCTCGTCTTCGACGGCGTCCGTAACGGCGTTCACCGTCGCGGTCACCTCGGCGCGCAGGGCAGCCAAGGCCGCCGCGTCGATGACGCCCGCGGCCAGCAGACGCGCCTCGAAGGCGGGGACGGGATCGCGCCGGCGTTCGGTGTCGACCTCGTCGCGCGTGCGGTACGTGCGGTCGTCGTCGTCGGTCGTGTGCGATAGGAACCGGTAGCACTTGGCCTCGACCAGCGTCGGCCCGCCGCCGGCCGCGGCGCGGTCGCGCGCGGCGCGCACGGTCTCGTACACGGCCAGCGGATCGAAGCCGTCGACGATGACGCTTTCCATGCCGTAGCCGGCCGCGCGCGCGGCGACGTCGGGGTTGGCCATCTGCATGCGCTGCGGCGTCGAGATCGCCCAACGGTTGTTTTCGCACAGGAAGACGACCGGCAGCTGCGCGACGGCCGCGAAGTTCATCGCTTCGTGCCACTCGCCTTCGCTCGTCGCCCCTTCGCCGAATTGGCAGAAGACGGCGCGTCCGCGCTCGCCGCGCAGTTTGAGCGCGTAGGCGGCGCCGGCGGCGTGGGTGCACTGGGCGGCGATGATCGAACTGATCGAGGCGATGCCGAGATCGCGAGCCGTCACGTGATTGATGATCTGGCGGCCTTTGGTGCGGTCGGTCGCGCGCGCGAACTGCGAGCGGAACAGGTCCGCGAGCGGAAATCCGCACGCGAGGATCAGGCCGGTGTTGCGATAGTACGGGTACAAAATATCGCGGCCGCGTTCGAACGCGAGGCCGGTGCCCGCTTGGACGGCTTCGTGACCTTCCGAGCCCATCGCGATGGCGATCTTGCCCTGCCGGTTGAGTTGGAACCCGCGGGTGTCGACGGCGCGCTGCAAGAGCATGTTGCGCAAGAGAGCGAGCGCGCGTTCGCGATCGAGCGTTGCGGGAACCGCTGCGGTTTTCGCCATGCGAACCATATCGCTATCGAGCGAGCGCAAACCCTTTTCCGCTGTGCGTTTGGCTACTTTACAAGGCCCGACCGCGGGCGTATACTCAGGCCACGTCTCGAGACGATGTTCGCAAAAGCCGCCGAGGAGGGCGATTGACCTCGCAAGATCCACCGGGGCACCGTATCGGAGCGTGTGGCGCGCCTAACGCATAGCGAGTAGCCGCGAAGCGTACCGAATCGCGCGGAGATTATCCGACAGCCGACGGGCGCTCGACACGTAACCCGATGAAAACAAACGCAAACGCCGCGGAAGCCCCGCGGCGTTTGTTCGTTTTCCGCAGGGCGGCGAAGCGGGGCGTGTAAGCTCGCTCGAGTGGAGATCCGCCGGCCGTACGACATCGATTCGTTGACCGACGTGGCGCTATGCGTGTTCGCGGAGCGCGGCTACGACGGCGCGTCGATGGACGACGTCGCGCGCGCCGCCGGGATCACCAAGGCGACGATCTACCACCACGTGCCCGGCAAGGAAGCGCTGCTCGAACGCGGCTTGCAGCGCGCCCTGGGTGCCCTCTTCGCCGTCCTCGATGAGCCGCTCGCGCGCGACGGGCGCGCCCTCGACCGCGTGCGGCACATCGTCTCGCGCGTCGCGGCGATCACGTGCGACCTGCTGCCGGAAGTCAGCGTGCTCTTCCGCGCGCGCGGCAATTCCGACGTCGAGCGGGCGGCCATCGAACGGCGCCGCACGTTCGACCGCATCGTGGCCGGGCTGCTGGCCGCGGCCGAGCGCGACGGCGACTTGCGGGCGGGCATCGATCCGGGCCTCGCGACCCGGCTGATCTTCGGCATGTCGAATTCGCTCGTCGAATGGTTCCGCCCGGAAGGGCGCATCGACCGCGACGCGGTGGCGCACGCCATCGTCGCCCTGGTGTTCGAAGGGATCGCGCGCTAGTCGAACGCGGCGGGCGAGACGTTCGCCGTTTGTCGGATGCGCGCGCGTCCCGGTGCGGGTTATGCTCGGAGCGCGAGCCCAAGACACGAAAGCGAGGACGATGGGTTGTTCTTAGCCGCGGCCAATCCGTACGTGCCCGCGCCGGCCTATCTCGATTCGGGCGACACGGCGTGGCAACTGACGGCGGCGACGCTCGTCGGGTTGATGAGCCTCCCCGGCCTCGCCATTCTCTACGGCGGCCTCGTCAAGAAGAAGTGGGCGCTCAACTCGGCCGTCATGTGCTTCTACGCGTTCGCCGTGGTGCTCGTCGTGTGGATGCTATGGGGCTATAACATCGCTTTCGGCCGGCCGGCGCACCTCGGGCCGGGCATTCTTTCGAATCTCGTCGGCGTTCCGCACCCCGCGCTCGACGCGAACGCCTTGCTCGGGCGCGCGTCGATCCCGCTCGCCGACGGCGGCATGCCGCCGCTGCGTTTCCCGGGTGCGGCGATGATCTACTTCCAATTCGTTTTCGCCGCGATCACGCCGCTCCTGATCGCGGGCTCCGTGCTCGGCCGCATGAACTTCAAGGCGTGGATGATCTTCGTGCCGGTCTGGAGCACGTTCGTCTATTCGACGGGCGCGTTCATGATCTGGGGCGGCGGCTGGCTCGCGCAACTGGGCGCCGTCGATTACTCGGGCGGGTACGTCATCCACCTCGCCGCCGGCGTCGCCGGCTTCACGGCCGCGGCGGTCGTCGGCCCGCGCTTGACCGAAGATCGCAAAGATTTCGAACCGAACAACCTGATCATGGCTTTCGCGGGCGCCGGCATCGTGTGGCTGGGCTGGAACGGCTTCAACGGCGGCGACCCGTACTTCGCGAACGCGGACGCGGCGGCCGCCGTGCTCAACACCAATATCGCGACCGCGCTCGCGCTCTTGTGCTGGCTCGTGCTCGACATGTACGCGATCAAGAAGCCCAACGCGGTCTCGATGATCAACGGCATGATCACGGGCCTGGTCGCGATCACGCCCGCCGCCGGATTCGTCGACGGCTACGGCGCCATGGCGATCGGCGTCGTCGCCGGCACGCTCTCGTGGCTGAGCCTCAACCGGCTCGGGCGGCTCGCGATCTTCAAGCGCGTGGACGACACGTTCGGCGTGCTCCACACGCACGCCGTCGCGGGGCTCGTCGGCGGTTTGATGGTCGGCGTCGTCGGCAATCCGGCGATGCTCGAATACCTCTCGAAGGACGCGAAGACGGCGCCCGTCTCGGTCGGCGGTTTTCTCTACGGCGCGGGTTTCCATCAACTGGCGATGCAGGCGCTCGCGGCGGCCGTCATCATCGCGTTCGACGTCGCGGGCACGTTCGTCGTGCTCAAACTGATTTCGCTCGTCGTGCCGCTACGCGCCAGCAATCCGGAAATGGAAGGCGGAGATTTGGCGATCCACGGCACCGATCCGATGCCGCTCTACGTGCCGAACGCGCCGCACGTTCGTCCGCCCGTGGCGGGCGGCGCGCCCGCGAGTTAGCGAGCCGCCGAAAAGGTTTGCGGCGCGCGGCCCGCAATTGCGGCCCGCAATGAGCGAAGAGGATTCGTCCGCGGCGGCCGCCGACGCGCTTGCCGTGCGCGTCGCGACCGCCATGCTCGAGCGCGACCGCGCGTCGCGTTCGCTCGGCATCGAACTGCTCGCCGCGCGCGCCGGCTTCGCCCGCGTGGCGCTCGTCGTGCGCGAGGACATGCTGAGCGGTCACGACCTCTGCCACGGCGGCATCATCTTCGCGCTGGCCGACACGGCCTTCGCCTTCGCGTGCAACGGCCGCAATCGCCGCACGCTCGCGCTGCAGTGTTCGATCACGTTCGCCGCGCCCGCGCGGCTCGGCGACCGACTCGAGGCGACCGCGGTCGAGCGCAGCGCCGGCGGCCGGACCGGCACCTACGACGTGGAAGTCGCTACGCGCGGGACGGTCGTCGCGTACTTTCGCGGCACGAGTTACGGAATCAACGCGACGGTGCTCGACGTCGTCGAAGGGTCGTGATCGTTTACGTTGCGACCAAGAACGCCGGTAAGTTCGCGGAACTGCAAGCGATCTTCGCGCAGGACCACTGGGAGTTGCGGCCCCATCCGGCCTACGACGACGTGGCCGAAGGCGAGGGCTCGTACGCCGAAAACGCGGCGCTGAAAGCGCGCGCGCTGTGGCAGGCGATCGCGCGGCGGGAGCCGCCGGCGGCGGTGCTCGGCGACGATTCGGGACTCGAGGTCGCGGCGCTGGGCGGCCGGCCGGGGGTGCGCTCCGCGCGCTACGGTGGGCCCCGTGCTACCTGGGCCGAGCGGCGCCGGAGTCTGCTTGCTGAACTGGCCGCGAGCGGGTCCGGCGACCGTCGCGCGCGCTTCGTGTGCGCCCTGCACTTCATCGCTCCCGACGGCGCGGAGACGGCCGTGGAAGCCGCGCTCGAGGGTTTCTTGGCGGACGCGGATCGCGGCTCGGCGGGCTTTTCGTACGATCCGATCTTCGTCTACCCGCCGCTGGGCGCGACCTTCGGCGAGCTGGACGACGCGGCGAAGAACGGGGTATCGCATCGCGCGCTCGCCGCTCGGAAGCTCGTAACGGAGCTCGGTAAGCAGCGGCAAAGCGCGGATTTTCCGGCGCCGGCCGGGAACTAGAGCGCCGGCCGGGACGTAGCTCAGCTTGGTAGAGCGCTTGCTTTGGGAGCAAGAAGTCGCAGGTTCAAATCCTGTCGTCCCGACGTTCGTCCGGCGTCCCCACGCGGTTGCGGACGACGTGGTAATGGGCCGACGTCGGATCGAAACGGGCGAGCAGCGCCCGGGCGGCATCCGGCACGACGGCCGTCGCGTAGTCGTCGCCCGCAAAGGCTCGGACGGCGTCGAGCGACTCGAACAGCATGATCGTCAGGAACTCGACTTCCGAGGCGAGGTCGCGCCGGGCTAGCGAGATATCCACGAATCCGGCGATCCGGCGCGCTAGAATGGTCGGGAAAATTTCCTTCACGAGCAACGCTTCGTACGCGTCGGCGTTCGCCCGGTTCGTCCAGCCTCGCCAAAGTCGCGCGATCATCGCTCCCTCCCGAATCGGGCGTGCGGCCGCCGGCGTCTAAGAGGCGCCACAGTCCGCTCCTTTACTTGAAAGAGGCTCTCTCCATGCGCATCTCTACTACCCGCGTGACGGCAGGGGCGATCGCCGCCTTCGCGCTCGCGCTTTCCGGGCTCGCCGCCGTTTCGGCGACGACCGTCCGCTCCGCGCACCCGAGCGGCGCGCCGGTCTCCGCCACCTCCGACCACAAGATTCAACGCTACGCGTTTACGACGGTCGACGACCCCGCCGATCCGACGTTCAACCAGGTGCTCGGCGTCAACAACGAAGGCGCGCTCGTCGGCTATTACGGCAGCGGTATGGCCGGCCACCCGAACCGCGGCTACAAAGTCGTCTATCCCTACGGTCCGATGCAGTTCGCGGACGAAAACTACCCGGGCGCGGCGCAGACGCAGGTCGTCGGCATCAACTTACAGGGCAACACCGCGGGCTTCTGGGTCGATAAATCCGGAAACAACTTCGGGTTCGTCAAGACGCACAATAGTTTCGCGACCTACAAGAACCCGAAGACGACCGGCACCGTCAACCAGTTGCTCGCGATCAACCAATACGACGTCGCGGTCGGCTTCTACACGGATTCGTCCGGCCAAAGCCACGGCTACACCGTCGACACGAAGACCAAGCAATACGCCGACGTGATCCCGCCGAACTCGAGCAACGTCACGGCCGCCGGCATCAATAACAACGGCGACGTCGTGGGCTTCTACACCGCCGTCGGCGGCGCGGTCGTGGGCTTCGTGCGCTCGAACGGCACCTACACCTCATTTTCGTACCCCGGCGCGACCGCGACGACGCCGTTCGGCATCAACGATCACGGCACGATCGTCGGCAGCTACGTCGACAAGGCGGGCGCGTCGCACGGGTTCATCATTCACGGTCTGCTGACGATGCAACCGCAGTACCGCACCCTCGACGATCCCAAGGGCGTGGGCACGACCGTCATCAACGGCATCAACGGCCGCGACGAAGTGTGCGGCTTCTACGTCGACGCGAACATGAACACCAACGGCTTCGTCGCGATCCGCTACAACGGCTGAGCGCGGCGACCCTCGGCGGCCGAGCGGACTTCGCCGGTCGCCCGGGGGGCCGGACGAGGAAGTCCGTAGGCGTTCGCGCGAACCCAAGCGGGTCGCACGCGCCGGAACGTGCCGCGGGATGGTATCGCTAAGAGATCCGGAAACGGTCCTCGCAGCAAGCGCCCGTGGTCTAATGGATAAGGCACGAGTCTTCTAAACTCGAAGATGGGGGTTCGATTCCCTCCGGGCGCGCGAACCGTGGTGATTGTAGCTCAGTTGGTTAGAGCGCTGGACTGTGACTCCGGAGGTCGCGGGTTCGAGCCCCGTCAATCACCCCAAGAAGAAGCCCGTTGCGACGGGCTTTTTTCTTTTGCGTCCCGGCTTGCCGGCCGGAGAAGCGTGCCCCGGCTAGGCGGTTGCGCCGTCGACGTCGATCGTTTGAATCGTTTGCGAGCGGGTATCCTGGCGACGTCCGCGTGCGGCGGAAATCGTGAAAGGAATGTAGTATGGAAAATCAAGGTAACAGTTTCGGCCGGCGTTTCGGCCACGTGGCGCTCGAAGTGATCCGCCCCGCGGTAATCGGGCTTGGAATCTTCGCAGCGAGCAGCGCGCTCGGCGGCGCGCAGAGCGCGCAAAACGCGGATTCTTGCGGACCGTCGTCGTGGAGTGCGTTCGATCCCGAGTACAATTCTGTCGACGCCTGGTCGTCTGCCTGGGATAACGGCGTCTACGATCGCAACCACATGCTGCTCGGAACCGTCGGCTCGTTTTCACCGTATCGGCTCACGCTCGCGAGCCAGCGCGGCGACACGATGACCGTCGACTTGAAGGACGGCACCATCATCCGTCCGACCGGCAGCACGCCGACGGCAGGGCAGCGTGTTGCGGTATTCGGCTACTGGAGCAACGGCACGTTCATCGCCAACCGCGTCATTCTGCGCGGCTGACGTCCTGCGAACCGCTTATCGCAGGCAAGGCTCGTAGCCCGGCGGCGCCGGGCTACGAGTTGCGGCTTTCGACTCCGGCTAAGAATGCGCGTACCGCGGCGTTGAAGGCGTCGGGCTCTTCCAAGTGCGGCGTATGGGAACTGCGCTCGAACACGATCCATTCCGAGCCTGCGATGCGGCGGTGGATCGCATCGACGATGGCGGGCGTCGCCTCGTCGTAGCGGCCGCTGAGCAAAAGCGTCGGCACGCGGATTGCGTGGAGACGGTCCGTAATGTCCCAGTCCTTGAGCGTGCCGATGCAGTGAAACTCGCTCGGACCGTTCATCAAGTTGTAGACGAAGCCGTCGCTCGCGAGCGCTTCGACGGTGCGCGCGAAACAGTCGGGCCAAGGATCGAGCCGGCACACGTGACGCCGGTAGAAGACCTCGACGGCGTTTTGATACGCGGGATCGTCCGTCTTGCCCGCGTCTTCGTGCGCTCTGAGCGCGCGCTCGACGTCCGGCGGAAGTTCGCCGCGCAAACGATTGGCTTCGCGCACCCAAAGCGGCATGCTCGCGGGTGAATCGGCCACGACGATGGAGGCGAGCCCGGCCGGCGCGCGCAACGCGTATTCCATCGCGAGCATCCCGCCCCACGACTGGCCGAGCACGTGCACGCGCTCGAGACCGAGGTGCGCGCGCAGCGCGTCCAACTCGTCGATGAAGGTTTGGACCGCGTAGAATTCAGGGTCCGTCGGACGGTCCGACCGGCCGCAACCGATCTGATCGTAGAGCACGACGCGGCGGCCGTGCGCGGCGAGCTCCCGCAACGGCTCGAGGTATTGATGCGTGGCGCCCGGCCCGCCGTGCAGCACGACGAGCGGCACGCGACCGCCTTCGTCCGATCCGGTCGATTCGTACCACGTCCGGAAACCGCGAAACGGTGAGTATCCTCGAACGGCTTGCATACGTACGCAGGACGATATGCCGAAACGAAGCGAGGCACCTCGTACCGAGATGCCTCGCTAGACGTGCCTCGACGGCGGATCGTCAGGACTTCGTGCAGACGTCCTTGCCGCCGACGACCGTGCCTTTGGCGTTGGTGAACGAGTACACGCCGTCGTACTTGGAATCGCTCAGTTTGGTCATCGTGTAGTTACTGACCGCTTTCATATCCTTGGTAGGGAAGAACGACCGCGCGGTCCACACCGCTTTGCCGCCGTTCCAGCCCGGCGTCGTGTACATGCCGTAACCGCCGAGGTTGTCCGAATCGAGGAAAATCCAAAGTTTCGCGTCCGAATCGTACGTCATACGGACGTCGCTCTTGGTCTCGTAGGGGAACCACTTGACGGCGGCTGCGGTGCCTTTGCCCGTCATCCAGTAGCCCGTGTCGTCCATGGTCCACGTGGTCGACGACGTCGACGGCCCCGGCCGGTTCGCCGAGGTCGTCGTGCACGTCCACGTGCCGACGAAAAACGACATCGTCGAAAAATCGGGCTTCTTCGGTTTGGGGGCGGGCGTCGATTCGATGGCGGGCGCGGCCGACGCGGCGGCGGTTGAAAGTGCGAACAGTGCGCCGATAAGAGCGAGAAGACGGTGTTTCACGATCGATATCCCTTCTCAGTAGCTCGCTGCGGTCGTCGACAATATTATGCCGTGCGATCCGCTTTTGTATCGCACGAGAAGCAATCCTTGCCCGGCAGCGTGCCGGGACGCGTCGTTCGTTTCGAGCGAGCACTGTGACCCAGGTCGCTTCTCGGCTCGAAAGCCCGGGTCGCGGACGTACTTTCCGGGTGCGACGGTTAATACCAGTTCATGCGCGGATCTGAAAGGAGCGCCCGATTTTCGGTTCGACGGCGGGAAACGCTTCAGTCTTACGCTACGTAGGCCCGGCGGAGCGGCACTTCGTGGACCGTTCGCTGTTGCTGCGAGCAACGTTCTTAGCGATCGCGTTCGTCGCGCCGCTGACGGGCGTTGCGGGTTTGCTTCTCGGTCAGCAGTCGGCGAAGATGGCCGTAACGGCGCGCGAACGCGAAGGGCTCGGGTTCACGACGCGAACGATCGAAGCCGTGCGCGCGCTGCGCGCCCTGCGCGACCGCGTGGCGCGGGGCGGCGCGTCCGACGGTACGGAACGCCGCGTGGCCGCCGCGGCGTTAGCGAGTCTCGACGGCTACGGTACGGCCGACGGCCGGTCGCTCGAAGTCGCGCAGCGCTTGACGCTCCTGGACGCCGAGTGGTCGCGCGCGAATCGAGAACCGCAGTCGGCGGGTCGTATCGCGCAGGTGCTGGCAACGGCGGTCAGCCTCTTCGAACTCACGCGCGCCCGTTCGACGCTCGGCAGCGACGCCGACGCGCCCACCGCGAATCTGATCGATGCGTTCGGCACGCAGCTGCCGGCCGTCAACGAGCGCACCGATCGTGCGGCGCTCATCCTCACCGCCACGGCGTCTCGCGAAGGATCGCCGTTCGCGCGGCGCATCGCTTCCGCGATCGCGCTCGGACAGGCTCGCCGCGCGTACCAAATCGCGCTCGCCGACGTGGCGAACGCACGGCGCGCGCTCGAAGAACCGGACCGGATGGAGCAGGCCGTCAACGCCGTCGGCACGCACCTCGCCGCGCTGATCGCGCTCGCGAGCCGCGACGCGGCGACGCTGCAGGATCCGGCGCGGGACGCAACCGCATTTCTGGCCGCGGGCAACGCGGTGCTCGACGCCGCGTACGGTGCCGACGGCCTCTTAGCGAGGGAGATCGACCGGCGACTGACGCAACGCGAAGCCGCGGAGCGGTTCGCGATCGTGCTGCTGCGCGGCGGTTTCGCCCTGGCGATCGTCCTGGGGTCCCTCATCGCGCTCGTCCTGGCGCGGGCGATTCGCGACCGCGATCGCCGCGACTTGGACCGCGCGCGCGGCGAAGCGCAGCGTCTCGCCGCGGAACTCGGCAGACAGAAGGAACTCGAGGCGCTCGCCGTTACCGAAGCGCATTTTCGAGCGGTGTTCGAACGTTCGTCGATCGGCGTGGCGATTCTCGACCACCACGGTCAGCTCTTACGCACCAACGACGCGTTGCGCGACATGCTGCCCGACGTCGGCGCGCGGCTGATCGGCGCGGGGCATCCGGATTTCCAGCGGCTCGTGACCGGCGAAATCGAATCCTTCGTTACCGAGATCCAGACGCGCAGTTCGACGCATTCGACGATGTGGCTCGAAGCGACGCTTTCGCTCGTCCGCGACGACGCCGGCGAACCTCGCTTTGCGATCTCGATGGTCAAGGACGTCACCGAACGCAAACGGATCGACGATCGGCTGCGGCACGAGGCGACGCACGACGCGCTGTCGAGGCTGCCGAATCGCGCGTATTTCTTCGACCGGGTTCACGCAACGTTCTTCGGCGGAACCTTCCCTTCGGGCGAGCACGCGGTGCTCTTCGTCGACCTCGACGAATTCAAGTTCGTCAACGACAGCCTCGGTCACGCCGTCGGCGACCGCGTCATCATCGCTTCGGGCGAGCGCCTGCGGGCGCTGGCCGGTCCGCACGACTGCGTCGCGCGTTTCGGCGGCGACGAATTCGCCGTGCTTCTGGGAGCCCGCTCGAGCCGCGCGGATATCGAACGCCTCGTTGAGCGTCTGGAACGGGCTCTCGCGGAACCGTTAATGCTCGACGGTCAGGAGATTTTCGTGACGGCGAGCATCGGCGTGGCGAACGTGCATCCGGGCTATACGTCGGTCGAGGACATCATGCGCGACGCGGATACGGCCATGTACCACGCCAAGGCCAACGGCCGGGCGCGCTCGGCCACGTTCGTGAAATCCATGCACGACCAGGCGTCGCGCCGCCTCGAGATCGCGACGCAGATGCGCCGCGCGCTCGACCGCGAGCAGCTCTATCTCGTCTACCAGCCCGTCGTCTCGCTGACCACCGGGAAGATTCGATCCTGCGAAGTGCTGATGCGCTGGGAGCATCCCGAGCTCGGCAACATTCCGCCGAACGAGTTCATTCCCATCGCCGAGGAGATCGGAATGATCGTGCCGATCGGCCGCTACGCGCTCGATCGCGCCTGCCGTCAGCTCGCCGAGTGGAAGCGTTCGTTCCCGAATTTCAGCATGCCGCGCATTTCGGTCAACGCGTCGGTTCGCGAGATCGTGCAAGGCGACTACGTCGACGTCATCGAGCAAACGGTCGCGAAATACGGCTTGCGGCCCGGAGAATTGCTGCTGGAAGTCACCGAGACGGCGATTCTCTCGAGCGGAAAATACTCGTTCGGAACGCTCGAGCGGATCAAAGCGGCGGGCGTCGGGCTCGCCATCGACGATTTCGGAACGGGCTACTCGTCGCTGCGCTACCTGCAGCAATTCCCCTTCGACGAACTCAAGATCGACCGATCGTTCGTGGGCGGCGCCGACGGCCGGCTCGCGAGCGAGCCGATCGTCTCGATGATCCTCACGCTCGCGCGGACGGTCGGCGTGAGCGTCGTGGCCGAAGGCGTCGAAACGGCCGCGCAGGCGGCACGGCTGCGAACGCTCGGCTGCGCCTACGCGCAGGGTTATCTCTACGGACGGCCTTCGCGCGCCGACGATCTGGTCGACATGCTGCGCCACGAGGCCGTCAACTTCGCAAGTTAAGCGAAGACGCCGAACCCGCGGGGGTTCGGCGTCTGGCGCGCGCTAGCGGGTTCGCTTAGGGGCCCTTGCGGCCGCCGACGCGTCCGTGCCGGCCGCCGCCGCGCGGGTGGACCGCGCCGGTTCCGTCGGCCGCGCCGGCCGCGTGCGGAGCCGCTTCGCCGGTCGGCGAGTGCGGGGCCGAGCCGTTTTCGCTGTGCATCGAGGTCGGGCGGACGTTCGATTCCGTCTTTTGAACGAAGTTCGGCGGTTTGTTCGTCGCGCTCAACGGGTGCGCCACGGCCGCCGTGTCCGGATGACCGCCGTTGACGGTCGCGTACGCGTTGCGGTTCTCGGCCGCCGTTTGCTGGTGTTCGGCCTGGACGGACGTCGCCGGGATGCGTCCCGGATCGTTCTCGGCGGCGCGTTCGGCGGCGCTCGGCGTGGCCTGCACGCCGTTCGTGCCGCCGTTGTAGCTCACGTGCGTCGTCGTCGAGTTGAAGTTGTTCACGACCGTTTTATTGACGTAGACGTTGTTGTTGACGATCGTGCGGTTGACGTTCGTGTAGGCGCTGTTGTAGCGGAAGACGCCGCCGAACCATCCGCCCCCGACGAAGCCGGTGCCGAAGTAGCCGTAGCCGTAGTTGATGCCGCCGTAGAAGCCGACGCGCGGGCCCCAGTAACCCGGATGCCAGCCGTAATAGCCGGCGCGAAACGCCCAGTAGCCGGGCGTCCAGAGGTAGCCCGGGCGCGGCGCGAGCACCCAGGTGCCCGGCACCCAGTAGTAGGCGACGCCGCTCCAGGCCCAGTAGCCCGGAACCCACAGCATGCCCGGCGCCGGGACGGGCGGCTGCGCGTAATACGGGATCGCCGGCGGGCCGATGCGGACCGAGACGCCGACGAATACCGCCGCGAACGACGGCGCCGGAACGGCGACGAGCAACGCGGCAGCGAGTAGCTTAGTACAAAGACTGCGAAGCATGTTTTTGGACGATCCTCCTGTCCTCATATCTATCACGTTTTTTCGTCGGTATAACGGCGAAAGGCAGCAATCTCACAGGAGTCTCATGCGCAGGTCGGGCGCTTCGGCGGGCCGGCGGGACCGGCCGAACTCGCAGCCGCGGCGGCGACCGGGCGTCGAAGAACTTGCCGAATCTCATCGCTTGGGACGAGGCGCACGGCGGCGCCTCGATCCTCACCTTCGACGAAGACGACGGCAGCGAGGGCAACCGCATCGTGACGATCCTCGCGGGCAACGCGCAGCCGGGCCGGTACGCGCAGCAGATCACGCACTACGGCGGTCCGCGCGGCGCGTCAGAAGCGAACGGCGACGACGGCCGGAAACGCGGACGCGCACGTTCGGTCCGGCAACCCGCACGGATCGAAGCGGCGCGGCGCGGCGGTGCCGACGGCGAACGGCAGGCGCCGCGCGGCGCCCGCGTCGCAGCCGAACGCGAAATGCTCGAGCCGGCGCAGCTCCTTGCCGCCGAAAACGGTCGCGGGAATGCCGAGCGAACACGCGCCCGCGTCGGCCGCGCGCACGGAAATCGTCGCAACGGTCCCGCCGTCGGCGAGGGTGGTGCCGCTGCAGGTCGCGCATAACGTCGCGACCGCTGCCGCCAGCGTTCGTCCGGTTCGTGCAATGCTTTCGCTCGCCATGACGTCGTCCTCGCACTGACGGTATCGGCACGACGGGCGGGCGGGTTCAGCCGGTAGGTCCGCCGCGCGCGCGGCCAGAAAAACGGGGCGCTCGCCGACGGAGAGGCCCCATGTTCCCGAAAGTTCTCGGTACCGCGCTGTTCTTCGCGTTGGCGGCCACGGCCGGCGCTTCACGGTTCCAAGTCATCTACGAGCGGCCGATCGCCGAGTTCGCGCGCGTGGTTGCCGATGCGGCGGGCGCGGCGTACTTTTTCGACCGCAACGGCGACGTCGTTCGCGTCTCCCCGTCGGCGAAGCCGGGCGGGCACTGGACGGCCGAATCGCTCTACACGTTCTCCAACGGGGTCCCGAGCGGGGCCGGCACGTTGCTCCTCGGCAACGACGGCGCGCTCTACGGCCCGACCGAATTCGGCGGCGCCGCGGGCTGCGGCGACGTCTTCGGGCTCGCGCCGCCTCAGGGCGGCTCGGGACCGTGGACGTATAGCGAAATATACGCATCGCCGTGCATCGGCGGAAATCACGGGCTCGACAGCGGGATCGTGCGCGATGCGGCCGGCGACATTTTTGGTAGCGGCGGGTACTTCAGCGGCGGCGACCGCGAGTTTTTCTACGAGTTGACGCCGCCCGCCAAAGCGGGCGGCTCGTGGACGCCGGCCACTTTGTTCGACGGCGTCGGCGAAATCCTCAGCGGCGTCGCCATCGACGCGCGCGGGAACCTGTATATCGTCGACCTCTCGAGCACGACCGGGCCGACGCAGATCTCGAAGTTGAGCCCGCCGGCAAGCGGGCACGGTCCGTGGACGAAGACCGTCATCTATAGTTCGAGCACGTACTATCCGGCGAGTAACCTGAGCGTCGGATCGGACGGCAGCGTCTACGGCGCGACGCGCACGCGCGCGTGCGGTGCGGTCTTCGCGCTCGTGCCGCAAGCGAACGGCTCGTACGCGTACCGAACCGCGCACGCGTTCTCGTGCAGCGGGCCGGGCGGTGCTAAGCCCGATGCGGTGATCGCCGCCGCCGACGGGACGCTGTACGGCACGGCGAGCGGCGGCGGGCACCGCAACGGCGGCGTCGTCTTTACGCTCAAGCACGCGCGCGACGGCTCGTGGGTGGAGATGCCGATCCACGAGTTCGGGCGCGGCCCGTTCGGGACGTATCCGACCGGCGTCACCTTCGGACCGAGCGGAAGCCTCTACGGGCAGACGCTCTTCGGCGGCGCGCATCCGCCGATCGGCGGCACGGTGTTCCGCCTCGATCCGTAGCGCCGCGCGGTCTCAAGGGTATCGAATCGGCTGCGTGAATACGGTAGGGCCCGCCCGGTCTGCGCGAACGGCGGCCTGCGCCTTTAGCTCAATCGGTAGAGCATCGGACTTTTAATCCGCTGGTTCTGGGTTCGAGTCCCAGAGGGCGCACGCGACTTTCCTCCGAAATCCGGGTCCGGTCCCGCGCACCGCTAGCTCAATGGTAGAGCAGTTGACTCTTAATCAATTGGTTGAAGGTTCGAGTCCTTCGCGGTGCATCGAATTTGCACGAACCGGCCGCTCGAGCGGCCGGTTTTCGTTTTTGCGCGGAGAGGAAGCGTCGCGCCGCGCGACAACCCACGGCGCATGAAACTGCTGCTCGAAATTCTCGTCTCGGTGATCCTTCACCCGATCGCGATGCTGCTGATGATTTTAAACGTCATCGGCCGCAGCGATCTCGACGGCGGGAAGAAGCTGGTCTGGTGCGTCACGGGCCTGCTGTGGGGCGTCGGGCCGATTCTCTACGTCACCGTGGGCGAAGGCGCGCTGTGGTGAGGGCCCGGGCCGCTGCATCCGCGCGCCCGTAAGCCACGTTACAGATACGGCGCGGCGAGGTACGTACCCTGAGCCGAGCAGACCGGTCGTCCGCGAACGTCCGCCAAGGCGACGTTCCGGTGCCGGAACCGAACGGGTACTGATACCGACCATGAAAGCGAAAACCGTGCCGACCCTCGTGCACTCAACCGAAGAAATTCAAGCCTTGCTGCGGCGGGGCCTGACCCCGATCACCGATAACCGCGACGGCCTCATCGAACTGGGCTTCGAACCCGTCGCGCCCGAGGCCGCCGGCTCGCGCGCCGATAGCGTCTGGGAACGCTCGGCCGATCATCCCGGCCGCGCTGCGAGCGGCATGCGCATGCTCGTGCGGCAGCGGGCCGTTTTGACGAAGCGCGCGGCCTAGCCGCCGTTCAGACCGATCATCAGCTCGGTCACGAACGCCACGGCAAATCCGGCGGTCACGACCGACGTCGCGGCGATGGTCACGCCCGTCTTTTTCAGCACCGACCACAGCTCGCCGATGACGAAGACGAGCGCGCCGATGGCGGTGGCGAGAAAGAACACCGAGAGCGCCGGCGACGTAAACGAATAGCCGAGCATCGTCCCGAGAAAGGTCGGGCCGCCGGCGACGAGGCCGGCCAATCCGATTTGCGCCCACGACGGCACGACCTTGCCTGCCAGCGGTGCGGCCACGCCGAATCCTTCGGTCGCGTTGTGCAGCGCAAAGCCGAGAATGAGCCCCGCGGCGACGGCCGTCGCTCCGGACGCGGCCGACGCTCCGATCGCCAGGCCTTCGGCGAAATTGTGCGCCCCGATGCCGACCGCGACGATCGCGGCCAGCACGATCGGCCGTTCCGCGACGCTCTTGGCCGTACGTTTCACGAGCGTCGACGACACCGCGCCGAGGCCGACGAGACCGAGCAAGAGTCCGCAACCGAGCGCCGCGACGAGGTCCGCGGGAAAGGCCGCGCCCGCATGCCACGCGAGGACCGCGCGGTTCACCGGGATGATCGCGTTCATCGCGATCTCGATGACCAGAAAAACGAGGATGCCGATGGCGAACGCGTTGAGCAAGCCGACGACGCCCGGCTTCAACTTGCGCGCGCGGGCGATCGGCAAGCCGAGGAAAATCGTCAGGCCGGCAAACGCGCCGAGCATCGCCGTCGTGCCGAAGGAGAGTTTGCCGGGCGGCTGGTTCGGCGTGCCGGGCGCGGCGCCCGCGACCTTCATCGAGCCCATCATCGCGTCGTACATCGCCGTCGTCTTGTCGGGCGTGCCCAGGTAGTGCAGCGAGGTGATTAGCCCGTCCGGCATGCCGCCGTTATCTTCGATGTGGTCGAGCACGTGACAGTGAATCATCCACGTTCCTGGCGATTGGTCGGCGACGAGCGTCGTGTCGACCCGTTGACCCGGGCCGAGCAGCAGCGTGTCCTCCACGTCACCGCCAGGCGCGGGCAGCCCGTCGCGCGCGATCACGCGCATGTAGTGGCCGTGCACGTGCATCGTATGAAAGTTTTCCGCCGAGATGTTGATCCAGCGGATACGAATCTTCTCGCCGCGCCGCGCGTCGAGCGAGCGCGTCGCCGGATATTCGCGGCCATTGATCGTGAACTCGCTCTCGCCCGCGCTGTTCACGTACCACGAAGAAATGATTTCGAGGTCGTCGCGCGCCACGATCTCTTCGGGACGCGGATGCGTGGGCCGCACGATGATGCCGCCGTACAAGCCGGCGTCGAGCATGGCCTTGCGGCCGTGCGTATGGTAGATGAACGTCCCGGGCTGCGCGGCGGTAAACTCGTAGCGGAACGTCCCGTGCGGCGGAACGAGCGCCTGCGAAGAACCCGGCACGCCGTCCATGCCGACGCCGATGCCGTGAACGCCGTGCAAGTGAATGGTGTCGGGGACGTCGAGTTCGTTGCGATAGTCGATTTCGACGCGATCGCCTTGGTCGACGACGAGCGTCGGTCCCGGCACGACGCCGTTGTAGGTGCTCGCCATGACGGTGAGTCCGGGCCGCAGCGTCCACGGCGCTCGGCGAGCGACGATCGTGAACGTCTTGCGCTTGCCGCTCGTCTGCGCGAGCGCCGCAAACGTGCCGTCGGGCCGCGCGACCAGGCGCGACTCGCCCGGATACGGCGTGACCTGCGGCGCCGGTCCCGCGAGCGGCTGCATGCCCTGGGGCGGGCTGCCCGGCGCGGGCGCCCCTTCGTCGGCATCGGCCAGGGCGAGGGCCGGAACGCCGGCCAGGGCGAGAACGAGCAGTGCGGCGCGCAAGGTAATTAGGAGCACCTAAATTACTAGTGCGCTCGTCCTTAGTAATCCTGTAGGGTTGCCGGGGGCGGCGGGAAAGCCGCCGGGCATGGGGGTTCGCAGGGCATCGCTCGGGGCGGCCGAGGCGCGACGCGTGGCGCTCGCCGCGCAGGGTTTCGGCGCGCCGCCCGCCGGGCCGGTGCCGCCGGCCGCGCTCGCGCGGACGATTCGCCGCCTCGGGCTCGTGCAAATCGATTCGGTCAACGTGCTGGTGCGCTCGCACTACCTGCCGCCGTTTTCGCGGCTCGGCATCTACGATCGAGCGGCGCTCGACGCGCTGGCGTTCGGACGCGCGCGCAAGCTCTTCGAATACTGGGGTCACGAAGCGTCGCTGCTGCCGCTGGAAACGTTTCCGCTTCTGCGCTGGCGCATGGCGCGCGCGCGGCGCGGCGCGGGCGTCTGGGCGAGCGTCGCGCGCGTCGGCTTGGAAAATCCCGAACTCGTGCGCGCCGTCATCGCGGCGATTCGCGAACGCGGACCGCTCGCGGCTTCCGATTTCGAAGACGCGCGCGGCAGCGGCAGTTGGTGGGGCTGGAGCGACGTCAAGCGCGCGCTCGAATTCGCCTTCGCGGCGGGCGAACTCACCACGTACCGGCGGCGCGCCGGATTCGAACGCGAGTACGAACTCACCGAACGCGCGTTGCCGGCGGCCTGCGCGGCGCCGGTGCCGGCGGAAGCCGACGCGCAGCGCGCGCTCGTGCACGTCGCCGCGCGTGCGTTCGGCATCGCGACGGAAAGCGATTTGCGCGACTACTTCCGGCTCGATCTCGCGGACGCGCGGGCGAGGGTCGGCGAACTCGTCGAAGCGGGCGAGTTGCTGCCGGTCGAAGTCGAGGGCTGGAAAGCGGCCGCCTATCTCGACGCGGCGCGGGCGGTGCCGCGCTCCGCCGGCGGCAGCGCGCTGCTCTCGCCCTTCGATTCGCTCGTCTGGAACCGTCCGCGCGCGCGGCGGCTCTTCGGCTTCGACTACCGTTTGGAGATCTACACGCCGTCGCACAAGCGCGTGCACGGATACTACGTGCTGCCCTATCTGCTCGACGGCGACTTGGTCGCGCGCGCGGATCTCAAGGCGGACCGCGCGGCCGGCACGCTGCGCGTGCACGCGCTCCACTACGAACGGCCGGCGCTGCGCCGGAACGTCTTCGAGCGGCTGCGCCCGGATTTGGAAGCGCTGGCCGCCTGGCTCGGACTCGAGCGCGTCGCGTATCCGGCGCGCGCCCGCGCTGCGAGGAACGGGCGTTCCTAGCGCGACACTACCCACCGATGTCGATCGAAGTGTACGTGTACGACGCGGTCCGCACGCCGCGCGGCCGCGGCAAGCGAAACGGCGCGCTGCACACGATCACGTCGGTCGCGCTTGCCGCGGGCGTGTTGCGCGCGTTGCGCGAGCGAACCGGTCTCGATTCGGGCGCGATCGACGACGTGATCCTCGGCTGCGTGGAGCCCGTCGGCGAGCAAGGCGGCGACATCGCGCGTAGCGCGGTGCTCGCGGCGGGATTCGCGCAAACGGTCTCGGGCGTGCAGGTCAATCGCTTTTGCGCCTCCGGCCTCGAAGCGCTCAACCTGGCCGCCGCGAAGGTCGCGTTCGGCGAAGCGGAGTTCGCGATCGGCGGCGGCGTCGAGTCGCTCTCGCGCGTGCCGCTCGGTTCGTCGGGCATGCCGCTGGCGAGCGATCCCGCGCTCAACTACGTCGCCGGGTTCGTGCCGCAGGGCATCTCCGCCGATCTGATCGCGACGCGCCGCGGCTATTCGCGCGCCGACGTCGACGCGTTCGCGCTCGAATCGCAGCGCCGCGCGGCGCTCGCGCAGCGCGAGGGACGATTCGCGAACTCGCTCGCGGCAGTCGTCGACGGTCGGGGGAACGTCCTGCTCGAGCGCGACGAATATCCGCGGCCGCAAACGACGCTCGAAGCGCTCGCGGCGCTCGAGCCGTCGTTTGCGGCGCTCGGCGAGAGCGGCGGCTTCGATGCCGTTGCGGTGCAACGCTATCCCGACGTCGAGCGCGTGACGCACGTGCACACCGCGGGGAACTCGTCGGGCATCGTCGACGGCGCGGCCGCGGTGCTGGTCGGTTCGCTAGCCGCGGGCGAACGCTGCGGCCTCGTGCCGCGCGCGCGCATTCGCAGCACGGCTACGGTGGGGACGGAGCCGACGATCATGCTGACGGGGCCGATCCCCGCTTCGCGCAAGGCGCTCGCCAAGGCGGGCATGACCTTCGCCGACGTCGACCTCTTCGAAGTCAACGAAGCGTTCGCGGCCGTGCCGCTGGAGTTCATTGAAGATGCCGGCGTTTCGGCCGAGCGGATCAACGCGTGCGGCGGCGCGATCGCGCTCGGTCATCCGCTGGGCGCGACGGGCGCGATGCTCTTCGGTACGGTCCTTGACGAATTGGAGCGGCGCGGGCTCGGCGTCGGGCTCGTCACGCTGTGCGCCGGCGGCGGCATGGGCATCGCGACGATCCTCGAGCGCGTATGAGCGATCCGATCCGGTACGAGCGCGACGCGGACGGCGTCGTGACGCTGACGTGGGATTGCGAGGGGCCCGTGAACGTGCTCTCGGCCGCCGCCGTCGCGGCGTTCGAGCGCGCGGTCGGGCGCGTGCTCGACGACGCCGACGCCGTGGGCGCGGTCGTGGCGTCGGCGAAGCGCGATTACATCGCCGGCTTGGATTTGAGCGCCGTCGGCACCGAACGCCTGGCGACGATTGCCGACGGCATCGACGCGTTCGCAAGGACGACGCGGCGCATGGAGACGGGCGGCAAGACGTTCGTGGCCGCGCTCGGGGGCACCGCGCTCGGCGGCGGCGCGGAACTCGCGCTCGCCTGTCACCGCCGCGTCGGCGCGGCGGACGGCGACGCGCGCTTCGGGTTTCCCGAAGTGACGCTCGGCCTGATTCCGGGCGGCGGCGGGACGCAGCGCTTGCCGCGCCTGATCGGCATCGTGCGGTCGCTCGCGCCGCTGCTCGAAGGCTCGCGCATGCGTTTTTCCGAGGCCGCAAAACTCGGCATCGTCGACGAGTTGGTGCCCGCGCCCGACGTAGTTGCGGCCGCGAAGGCCGCGGTGCGGGCCGCGCCGCGCGCCGTGCAGCCGTGGGACGTCCGCGGCTTCGTCTTTCCCGGCGGAACGCCGCGCGATCCCGCGGTGGCCGACGCGCTCGCAATCGCGGCCGCGCGCTTGCGCGCGAAGACGTGGGGAAACTATCCGGCGACGCGCGACCTGCTCGCCGCCGTGTACGAAGGTTCGCTGCTCGATCTCGAGAGCGGCTTGCGCGTCGAAGCGCGCTACTTTCGCGCCGCGCTCGCACGGCCCGAAGCGCGCGCGATGGTCGAGACGTTATTCTTCGCGACCAACCGCGCCAAACGGGTCGAGGCGCGGCCGCCGGGCGAGCCGCGCCGGACGTTCGCTCGGGTCGGCGTCGTCGGCGCGGGGATGATGGGCGCGGGCATCGCGCTCGCCGCGGCGCGCGCCGGCGCGCGCGTCGTCGTGCTCGATCGCGACGCGGAGACGGCCGAGCGCGCGCGCACACACGCGACGGCGAACGGCGCCGATGCGGCGACGCTCGAGCGCATCGCTCCGACGACCGAATACGGCGATTTCGCGGAATGCGACCTGGTGATCGAAGCGGTGTACGAAGATCGCGCCGTCAAGGAGAGCGTCATCGCTCGCGTGCGAGCGAACGCGAGCCCCGGCTGCGTGCTCGCGAGCAACACGTCGACGCTGCCGATCGGCACGCTCGCGGCCGCGAGCGCGAGCCCGGAGCGTTTCGTCGGCATCCATTTCTTTTCGCCCGTGGAACGGATGGCGCTGGTCGAAGTGATTCGCGGCCCCGCGACGGGCGACGCGGCCCTCGCGACGGCGCTCGACTTCGCGCGCTTCTTGGGCAAGACGCCGATCGTGGTCAACGACGGCCGCGGTTTCTTCACGAGCCGCGTGTTCGCGACGTACGTTCACGAAGGGCTGGCCATGCTCTCCGAGGGCGTGGTGCCGGCGACGATCGAGAATGCCGGGCGCCTCGCCGGAATGGCCGTCGGCCCGCTCGCCGTCGCCGACGAGGTGGGTTTCGGCCTCTTGCAATCCGTCGTCGAAGCGACGCGCCGCGACCTCGGCGCGGCGTACGTGCCGGGACCGGGCGACGCGGCGATCGCCGCTTTCGCGGACGAACTCGCGCGGCCGGGGAAGGCGGCGGGCCGCGGCGTCTACGACTACGCGCCGGGCGCCAAGAAAGCGTTGTGGCCGGGGCTCGCGCAACGCTGGCCGAGGGCGGCGCGGCAGCCGGACGTCGAACTCGTCAAGCGGCGCTTGCTCTTCGTGCAGACGCTCGAAGCGCTGCGCTGCCGCGCGGCGGGCGTGATCGCCGATCCGGCTATGGGCGACGTCGCCTCGATCTTGGGGTGGGGCTTCCCGGCCTTCACCGGCGGCGTATTTTCGTTCGTCCGCTTTCTCGGCGCGGAGCGCTTCGAAGCGGAGCGCGCGCGCTTGGCGGACGCGTACGGCGCGCGGTTCGCGCGATGAGTGACGAAAGCGCGCCGCTCGCGGGCACGACGGTCGTCACGCTGGCGGCGAACGTTCCGGGTCCGGTTGCCGTCGCGCGGCTGCGCGATCTCGGGGCGACGATCATCAAAGTGGAAGCTCCCGCCGGCGATATGCTGGCGCGCATCGCGCCGGCGTGGTATGCGGCGCTGCATCGCGGATGCACGATCGAGACGCTCGATCTCAAGAGCGACGCGGGCCGTCGCGCGCTCGACGCGCGGCTCGCGAACGCCGACGTGCTCGTGACCTCGAGCCGCAACGCGTCGCTCGAGCGCCTGGGCCTCGCGTGGGACGCGCTGCACGCGCGCTTCCCGCGGCTCGTGCACGTCGCCATCGTCGGCGAACTGCCGCCGCACGACGATCGCGCGGGCCACGATCTCACCTACGTCGCCGCATTGCGGTTGTTCGAGCCGCCCGCGCTGCCGCGCACGTTGATCGCGGATCTCGCGGGAGCGGAACGCGCGGCGACGGCGGCGTGTGCGCTGCTCTTGCAGCGCGAACGCGGCGGCGCCGCCGCGCGCGCCTTCGTATCGTTGCGCGACGCCGCAGAGGCGTTCGGCGAGCCGTGGGCGCAGGGGCTGACGCGACCCGGCGGCCTGCTCGGCGGCGGGTTCGCGGGCTATCGCGCCTACCGCAGCAGCGACGGCTGGATCGTGCTGGCGGCGCTGGAACCGCAGTTTTGGTCGCGCGTGCGCGCCTTGCTCGGCCTGGCCGAAACGCCGACCGCGGACGACGTGGCGCGGGCGTTCGCGCAACGACCGAGCGCCCACTGGCAAGCCTGGGCCGATCGCAACGACGTGCCGCTGGCCCGCGCGGAATCCGGCCTTCCGGCGTAATTCATTACATTTCGTCCGCAAGAATGCGGATGAAACGCACACTTTGTACCGAACGGCACGGCACGAAACTGTGACGGCGGTCGCTTGACGACCGCCCCGTCCTAAGGAGTGTCGTCAAAATGGATTTTGCCTTCGTCTTGTCAGTAGTGCTGCATTTCATGGGCGTCGCGCCCGCCGGTCACGCCGGCTGTGCGGCCGACACGTCGGGCGTACTCTCGGGTGCACGCCACGCCCAGCCGGACACGTCGGGCGTCTTGAGCGGCTGACCGGCTCGCGCTACTGACAAACCACGAAGAATTTCGTGGGTCCTCACGCACAGGAAAAGAGCCGCCCGACGCGCGATTAAGACGTGCGGGAAGCGGTTTTTCCGCCGTGCGATGGGGAACGACGTGGGACGCGAAGTAGCGCGGTTACGGCCGCGCGCCAAGCCGATCGAAGATGCGGTGCTCGCATTTCAGAGCGCTCGTCTTCACGAATGCCTCGGCGCGCTGCACGGGAACGCGACGGTCGCCGCCGCGCTGTTGCGCGCGCGTACGCTCTTGCGCTTGAACCGGCCGGACGCGGCGCTGGAATCGTTGCCGGCGCTCGAAAGCGAAGACGGCGCGCCGCATGCGACGATCGCCGAAACTCGCATTTTGCGCGCGGCGGCGCTCGCGCGCACGTCGCGCTACGCGCAGGCGCACGACGCGCTTGCGGCGGCGTGGGTGCACGTCGTTTCCGCGGCCAACGTGGCGCTCGAAGCGGAGTTCGAATATTACGACGCGCTGCTGGCTTGGATGGAAGGCCGTTTCCCCGCCGCGGAAGCCGCCGCGCGCGCCATCGACGCCCTGCCGATTCCCGAACAGACGTGGCTTGCGCCGCCCCCCGGTTACGCCGTATCGCTCGCCGTGACGAAGGCGCGCGCGCTCGAAATGCGCGCGTTCGAGGCGGCCCGCACGGGCCGGCCGCTCGAACAGGCGCGGCTCGTCCGGCGCGGACTCGCGGCGTTGCGCGAGGCCGCCGCGCCCGACCGCTTCGTCGAGGCGAGCCTGCTGCGCAACTTGGCGATCAGCGCGCGCGAAACCGGTTGCGCGGGCGACGCGGAAACGGTCGGCAAGCGCGTCGAGGCGTTCGAATGGACGCCCGATCTCGGCGAGCAGCGCTACCACATCGAACGGGCGCTGGGCTGGTGCCGCGCGCTCGCGGGCGATCACGTCGGCGCGCTGCGGCGCTTTCGCGAAGCGAGCAAACTCGCCGTGACGCCGGCGTGGCAGCTCTTCGCGGTCATCGACCGGGCCTATCTCGCGGAGGAACTCGACCAGCACATCTCCGCCGAAGAAGAGGTGACGCACGCGCTCGAACTCGCCGCTTCGATCGACTGGAATGCGACCGGCGGCGAAGAATCGTCGGCGCTGCTGCTGCTCGCGCAACTGGTCGCGAAGCGCGATTCGAACGCGGCGACGCGTTTGCTCGAACGGTTCCGCGAAGCGCGCAAGCACGCTTCCGCCCTCGCGTTCGCGCCGCTCGACCCGCGGCTGCGCGGCTCGGAATCCTACGCGCGCGCCCAAATCGCGCTCGGGCGCGGCGATCGTTTCGGCGCGATCGCCTTTTTCGCCGATGCGTTCGAAGCGTGGAACGACGCGGGCTCGAAGTGGCGCGCGGCGCTGGCCGCGAGCGATCTGGCGCGGCTCGGCGCGGGCGAGGCGTTCGCGCGCTTCGCCGATCGCGAGATCCGCAAGCGCCCCTCGTCGTGGCTGGCGCTACGGCGCGGAATCGCGGGGCCCTAGCGCGATGCGCGACAAGCCGTTCGTTTCGCCGCCGCCGTCCGTCAACGCGTACGTCGTGGAGTTGCTGGAACGCCTCAACGCGCACGATCCGGCGACGCACGATCATTGCCGCTCGGTCGGCGCGTGGTCGGGACTGCTCGCCAAGGCCTTGCGCTTGGAACCCGGCGACGTGAAGGTCGCGGTGCTGGCGGGGACGCTGCACGACATCGGCAAAGCGGCGACGCCGCTCGAAATTCTGCTCAAGTCCGGACCGCTCACCGAACGCGAGTGGGAGCGCATGCGCGCGCACGCCGGCGACGGCGCGGCAATGCTGACGGAAATTCCGGCGTTGCGTTTCGTCGCGCCGATCGTGCGCTGGCATCACGAGCTGGTCGACGGCCGAGGGTACCCCGACGGCCTCGCGGGCGAACGCATTCCGCTGCTCTCGCGCATCGTCGCCGTTTCCGACGCGTTCCACGCGATGATCACGACGCGGCCGTACCGCGAGGCGTCGACGGTGGTCGAAGCCCTCGGCGAATTGCGCTCGGGCCGCGGCACGCAGTTCGATGCGGCGGTCGTCGACGCGATGCTCGAGCTCGTCGCCGCCAAGACGCAGCGCGCGACGAGTGCGCCGCTGCGCGACGTGCGAGCTTCGTAGTCAGCGAGCCGTAACGGCGAGCGTCGCGAGCGCGAGGAGCAACGCGGGCAGCATCACGCACGAGCCGAGCCGCAGGAAGGCCGGCGCCGAGACGGCGACGTTTTCGCGGCGCAACGCGATCGCCCACAAGACGGTCGCGAGCGAAGCGGGGATCGAGGCGTTGGGTCCGAGGTCGATGCCGATCGCAACCGCCTCGCGCAGCGCCGCGGCGTTTGCGTGCGCGAGCGCCGTGCCCGCGACGAGCGCGGCGGGTAAATTGTTGGCGACGTTGGCGCCGAGCGCGGCGGCGAAACCGGCGGCGGCGAGCGCGGGCAGGCGCGGCCACGCGGCAGCGTCGCCGGCCGCGCGTCGCGCCGCTTCGAGCAACCCCGTGCGATCGAGCCCGCCCACGAGCACGAACAAGCCGGCCACGAGCGCGAGGATGCTCCACGGCACGCGCCCCGGCACGTCGCGCGCGCCGGCGCGGTCGACGGCGGCAACCGCAACGAACGCGCACGCGCCGGCGGCGCACGTCACGAGGCCAAGCGGCGCGCCGGCGGCCGAGGCGCCGAGCAGCGCTACGGCCGCCGCGGCGATGCCGCCCAGCGCCGCGCGGCCGCCGGGCGTCAGCGGCGGCGCGGGCGAGGGCGGGGCGAGGGGGCCCTCGAGGTCGCGGCGCGTGGCGAAGGCCAGGGCCGCGAACGTCACGGCGATCGCCGCGAGCGACGGCAGGGCGAAAACGGCGAGCCAGGTGCCCAGGCGCGGCATCGTGCCGTCAAAGACGACCAAATTGGCCGGGTTGGAAATCGGCAGCACGAAGCTGGCCGCGTTGGCGACGAAGGCGCAGGCGTACAAGTACGGCAGCGGCGCCGCCCGCGCGCGGCGCGCGACGGCCGCCACCGCGGGCGTCAGGACGACTGCGGTCGCGTCGTTGGAGAGGACGATCGTGACGAGCGTCCCGGCGCCGTAAACCAGCGCCAGCAGCCGAAAGCGCGAACCGTTCGCGGGCCGTGAGGCGAGCGCGGCGAGCCATTCGAACACGCCCTCGCGCCGCGCCAGTTCCGCCAGCACCATCATGCCGGCCAGGAAGAGGTAGACGTCGGAGCCCCGCGCGACCGCCGCGAGCGCGTCGCGCGGCGGCAGCAGCCGGGCGACGACGAGCAGGGTCGCACCGCCCGCGGCCCAGCGCCACTCGGCGATCCCGCGCGGCCGGAGCAGCATGCCGGCGACGGCCGCGGCGCAAATCAACCAGGTGGCGACGTGTTCGATGGGTGCTCCGCGCTCGGCGACCGTTTACAGAATCTGGGAAGCGCGCTACGCTTGCCCCATGACGACCCGCATCTCCGTCCGCGACATCGGATTCGATCTCGACGCCGCGCGCGTCTGCGACTGGAATGCCGGCTTCGCCAGGACGGTTTTGTGGAACGCGCTGTCGATCATGTTCCCGCACGGCGAGCGGTTCTTCATCCAATCGGTGGCCGCGTTCCGGGAAAGCATCGACGACCCCGTCCTGGCGGAAGCGATCCGCGGATTCGTCGCCCAGGAAGCGTTGCACACGCGCGAACACCTCGCCTACAACGCGGCGCTGCAACGCTGCGTCGACGCCGCGCAACTCGATGCCGACGTCGCCGCCTACCTCGACGTCGTCCGGGAACGCCACGGTCCGCTCGAGCGGCTCGCCGTCACCTGCGCGCTCGAGCATTTCACTGCGATCATGGCGCGGGCCGTGCTGAGCGACCCGGCCTACTTCGCGGGTGCGGAACCGTCGTTCGGCCGCCTCTGGCATTGGCACGCGCTCGAGGAGTGCGAGCACAAGAGCGTGGCCTTCGACGTGTTCGAGCGCGTCACGCGCGGTAAAGGCTATGGCCTGCGCGTCCGCATCATGCTGCTGGCGACCGAGATGTTCGTCCGCTTCTCGGCGAAGCACATCGTAAAGATTATGCAAAGTCAGGGAGCGGCCCGTTCGCCGCGAGCGTGGCTCGCCGTGCTCGGCTACATCTGTGTCCGGCCGGGGCTGGCGCGCCGCATCGTAATGCCGTATCTCAGATATTATGCACCCGGATTCCATCCCGACCACATCGACGACCGGCGGGTCCTCGAGGTCGCGCGGAGCCGCATTGAAGCCGTCGCCTGAGAAGCGGCGCCGCTTAGACCCGGCCGAGGCTCGCGAGGCGATCCTCAAGGCCGCCGAGGACCTCCTGGTACGCGACGGTCCGGACGGGTTGCGGCTGACCGAAATTGCGGCCAGGGCCGGGGTAAGCCATCCCAACGTGCTCTATCACTTCGGAAGCGTGGCGCAATTGCAGGCGCAACTCGCGGAGCGCGTGGTGGCGCGGCTCGCCGACGACATCGCGGCCGCCTTCCTGGCCGAGAACGGCGACACGATGCCGATCGGTCTCGCCGTTGCCGAAGTCTTTCGCGTGTTCGGCGACGGCGGCTACGGCAGGCTGATCGCCTGGCTGACGCTATCGGCGAACGAGCCGACGTTCGAAGCGCTGGGCGCAGCGCTGGAAGAAGTCCGCGCCGCGATCTCCGCGCATCCCGCCTTGCGCGGGCCCGCCAACGCGGGTCGCCGCAGGCGCGTCGCGCCGGGCATCCAGCTGGTGCTGGCCGCCGCGCTCGGGTACGGCGTCTCGCGGGCGATGCTCGATTCGCTCTCCGGCGCGCAAGGCGCCCATCCGACGGTCGAACGGCTGCTCGGCGAGCTGCTCGCGTTGCCCGCCACGAAGGCCGGTTAGCGCTTCGTCGGCAACGCCAGCGGTCGCGCGGACTTCGCGTCCGTCGCGCCGATGGGCTCGGGCTGATCGACGGCGTACGTTCCGTCCTTGCGGCCGCGGCACAGCGCTTCGACCGTCGCCAGATAACCTTTGACGCGCGAGGTCGCGTCGCGCGCGGCGCGCTCGGCGCCGTCGATGCACGTCTGGTACGTCGTCGCGGCTTCGTCGCGATTTCCGGCGGCTTGCGCGGCGCGGCCGCTCTCTTCGAGCGCGACGAGCGCGGCATAGCGGACGTACGCCCGGTCTTCGGGGAGCGGCACGAGCCGTTCGCAGGCGACGTAGTCGTCGTACTTCTTTTTCAGCATGGCGGCGAGGTCGGCGTAGCGGTGCGCCTTGCCGAGTTCGAACTGGCGACCGGCCGACGCGAGCGCGCGTTCGGTGCATTCGCCCGCCTTCGACTGGGCGAGCGCGCGCTGCGCCGCCGCGCGTTCCCGGGCGGCGGTCGTGTCGCCCGGCCGCGCCTCCTTCGCAACGATGCGGATGACGTCGAGACGCTCGCGCAGCAGTGCCTCGGCGACGCGAAATTGGCGGACCTGCATCGCGATGTCGCCTTGCAGCGTCACCGCGCGATAGAGTGCGGTCAAGGCGATCGCGTGTTGCGCGCGGTCGCCCGATTTGACGCACGACAGCGCCGCGTCCTGCGCGCGCGCGCAGGCGTCGAACGCCTGCGAGAACGCCTGCGCTTTGGCTCCCGCCCGCAGGCTCGCGTACGCGAAATCGCACTGCTCCGCGTAGGGCACGACGTACGCGGCCCGGCACGGAGCGGCGGCGTCGTTCGCGTCGTCCGCGAGCGCCGCGGCGGCGGCGGCGGCGAACAAGGCGAGCACGACGAGCAACTTCATGGATTGCGTGGGCTACGGGGCCGGGGCGGCGATGCCTCCCGCGCGCTTGACGCGGCTCGGCGCAGCGAGTATCCTTCCGAAGTTCTCGGCCGGCACGTTCGGGCGAATGGCGGAATTGGTAGACGCGCTGGATTTAGGTTCCAGTGGGGCAACCCATCAGAGTTCGAGTCTCTGCTCGCCCACTCGTCGACCGGAAAAGAAATGCGGCGAGGCGCGCCGAATCGACGCGAGTCCCCGCGGAAGTAGCTCAGTGGTAGAGCATCGCCTTGCCAAGGCGAGGGTCGCGAGTTCGAATCTCGTCTTCCGCTCCACGTCTCGATCGTTATTCCCCGCCGTCCCGGGGTCGCGCGCCGCCCGGCGCGCCCGCGCTCGAGCGCCGGCCCGTCGCCCCGCGCCGGGCTCTTTCCAAAGGAAGGCCCGTCGTCCGTGAGCGCCGCTACCGTCAAACACCTCGATCCCACCCACGTCGAACTCGAGATTTCGATCGACGAACAAGAACTCGTCGCGGCGCGCGAACGCGCGTTCCGCGACCTGGTCAAGAACGTCCGCATCCCGGGCTTCCGGCCGGGCAAGGCGCCGCGCCGCGTTTTCGAAGCGCAGTACGGAACCGCCGCGATCGAAGAGCGCGCGATCGACGCCGTCGTTCCGCCCGCCTACTCGAAGGCGCTGCAAGAGAACGCGCTCGACCCGGTCGACCGCCCGGAGATGGAACTGCTGCCGCAAGAGGACGGCCAGCCGCTGCGCTTCCGCGCGACCGTCTACGTGCGCCCGAACATCGAGCCGCACGATTACAAGGGCGTCGAACTCCGCGCCCCGTCGACGGCGGTGCCGGACGCCGAGGTCGAGCGGGCGCTCGAGTCGCTCCGCAAAGAGAGTGCGACGCTGGTGCCGGTCGAACGGCCGGTGCGGTTCGGCGACGTGCCGACGCTGGACTTCACCGGGAAGATCGACGGAACGCCGTTCGAGGGCGGCAGCGCCACGGGTCAAGCGACCGAAATCATCGAGGAACGGTTCATTCCCGGATTCGCGAGCGGCATCGTCGGGATGGCCCCGGGCGAGAGCAAAGCGATCGAAGCGCGCTTCCCCGACGACTACGCCAACGCCGAGCTGGCCGGCAGGACGGCCGTGTTCGACGTCACGGTCCACGAGAACAAGGCCGCCGAACTGCCCGCGCTCGACGACGAGTTCGCCAAGCGCTTCGGCGGCGAGGAGGCGACGCTCGGTTCGCTGCGCGACGAGTTGCGCAATCGCTTGGAGGCGCAGGCGCGCGGACAGCAGCGCCGCGGCCTGACGGGCGAACTGCTCGATCGCCTCATGGCGGCGCACGATTTCGCGCTGCCGGCGGTGCTCGTCGAGCGTGAGGCCGACGCGCTGTTCGACGAAGCCAAGGGCTACATCGATCGCGCCGGCGTCGCGTGGGACGCGTACTTGGAGCAGCAGGGCAAGACGGAGGAGGTCCTCCGGGCCGAATACCGGACCGAAGCGGAAAAGCGCGTCAAATCGTCGCTCCTGATTGAAGCGATCGCGAAAGCCGAAAACATTGGAGCGACCAATGCGGACATCGAAGCGGAGGTCGCCCAGCTCAGCCGCCAATACGGGCAGCCGCGCGAGGCGATCCTGCGCATGCTGCGCTCGAACTTCAACGCCCTCGTCGACGGCATCGTCCGGACCAAGACGATCGAGTTTCTGCTCGACCACGCAAAGGTGACGGAGTTCACGCCGCCGGCCGCACCGTCCGAAACCGAATCGCCGGCCCGCTCGTAATCACGGCAACCAACGCACCTCCGGCGCAGTCACACGACAGTCCGGTCATCTAACGTCTTAGGAGAGTTTCATGGGTCATCTCGTCCCGATGGTGGTAGAGCAGAGCGCGCGCGGCGAGCGGGCCTTCGACATCTACTCGCGGCTGCTCAAGGAGCGCATCGTCTTCGTGGGCGGCGTCGTCGACGACGGCCTGGCGAACCTGGTGATCGCCCAGCTCCTCTTCCTGGAGCGCGAGGACCCCGATAAAGACATCGACATGTACGTCAACAGCCCCGGCGGCAGCGTCACGGCGGGCCTCGCCATCTACGACACGATGCAGCTGGTCCGGCCGGACGTCGCGACCATCTGCGCCGGCATGGCGGCCTCGATGGGGTCGATCCTCTTGACGGGCGGGGCGCCGGGCAAGCGCTACGCGCTGCCCCACTCCAAGATCCTGATCCACCAGCCCTGGGTCCAGCAGATCGGCGGCCAGGCGACCGACGTCGAGATCGCGGCGCGCGACCTGATCGCCACGCGGCGCATGCTTGCGGGCATCTACGAGACCACGACGAAGAAGCCCATCGAGCAGATTCTCAAGGACATCGACCGCGACTACTACATGACCGCCGAAGAGGCACGTGATTACGGACTCATCGACCAGATCTTCAACAAAGAGATGCGCAGCGGCGCCCCGGCGCCGGCATAACGAGCAGATAAGGACGGCGCGTGTTCCGATTCGGTGACGACAAGGGTCAGCTCAAGTGCAGTTTCTGCGGCAAGTCGCAGGAGCAAGTGCGCAAGTTGATCGCCGGACCGGGCGTCTACATCTGCGACGAGTGCATCGAGCTCTGCAACGAGATCATCGAGGAAGAGCTCTACAAGAACGTCGACGAGAACGTGCGGCTGCGGAACATTCCGAAGCCTAAAGAGATCAATCACATTCTCAACCAGTACGTGATCGGCCAGGAGCGAGCGAAGAAAGCCCTGGCCGTCGCGGTCTACAACCACTACAAGCGCGTCAACGCCGGCGCCGCCGCCGACGACGTCGAGTTGCAGAAGTCGAACATCCTGCTCGTCGGCCCGACGGGTTCCGGTAAGACGTACCTGGCGCAGACGCTCGCGAAGATCCTCGACGTGCCGCTCGCCATGGCGGACGCGACCTCGCTCACCGAAGCGGGCTACGTCGGCGAAGACGTCGAGAACATTCTCCTCAAGCTCATTCAAGCCGCGGATTACGACGTCAAGCGCGCCGAAAAAGGCATCGTCTACATCGACGAAATCGACAAGATCGCGCGCAAGAGCGAGAACCCGTCGATCACGCGCGACGTGAGCGGCGAAGGCGTGCAGCAGGCGCTGCTCAAGATCCTCGAAGGCACGACGGCCAACGTCCCGCCGCAGGGCGGGCGCAAGCATCCGCACCAAGAGTTCATTCAGATCGACACGACCAACGTGCTGTTCATCTGCGGCGGCGCGTTCGACGGGCTCGAGAAGATCATCGAATCGCGCGTCGCTTCGAACGCGCTCGGCTTCCGCTCCACGCCCGAGTCGAAGAAGGACGGCCGCGCCGGCAAGATGCTGCAGGCGCTGATGCCCGAGGATCTCCTCAAGTTCGGCCTGATTCCGGAGTTCATCGGCCGCTTGCCGATCGTGGTGACGCTCGACGCGCTCGACGAATTGGCGCTGCGCCGGATCCTGGTCGAGCCGCGCAACGCGCTGGTGCGGCAGTTCCAGAAGATCATGGGCATGGACGGCGTCGACCTGACGTTCACCAAAGAAGCGCTGATCGCCATCGCGACCAAGGCGCAGGGGCGCAAGACCGGTGCGCGCGGCTTGCGCAGCATTCTCGAAGAAGTGATGCTCGACGTCATGTACGATCTGCCGTCGCTGCAAGGCGTCAAGAAGTGCGTCATCAACAAAGAAGTGATCGACAAGAAAGAGCAGCCGACGCTCATCTACGCGGACCGTCCGAAGGACCTGCCCGCGTAGCTTCGGCCCCCCGCGAAAGTGTGACGGCGCGGCCTTCCGCTTTGCCGTGACGGTAAATCGGGCGGGGACGTCTAAGGGTTCTCCGCCCGTCCCGCATGAGAGGAACCCGATGTCCAAGTTCGTCGCTTTTGGAGCTGCGGCCGTTACGGCCGTTCTCGGTGCCGCGTTGCTCGGCGCCGCGCTGCCCGCCCGCCATACCGCCGCGGCGGCGCCCGCATCGCTCTCGAGCGTCGCGCACTTTCGTGGCGCCCGGCCGTCGCTCGCCGTCGAAGGCACGGGCGCAACGCGGCACTTCGTGACCTTTCCGACGCCGATCCAGCACGTGGTGGTCGTCGTGATGGAAAACCGCACGGTCGACAACTTATTCTCGGCGTACTACTCGCAGCCGTTCCCCGGCGGCGGCACCTACGGCAGCGCGCTCAATCTTTGGGACCCGAACGATCGGCGCCATCCGCTCACGCAAAATGCGCTCGGCGCGCCGTTCGATCCGCGCCACAACCGCTACGACGCTTTCGTCGTCGAATCGCGCGGGCGCTGGGATCTCGAGCACTTCTCGTGCGCGCACTACAAGTGTCCCAAAACGGCCACGCCGTACTCGTACGTGCCCGCTTCCGAAACCGACGCGTACCGCCAGCTGGTCGCGAACTGGGCGTTCGCGAGCGATACGCTGCAGGCCAACGAAGGTCCGAGCTGGCCCGCGCACCAGTACCTCATCGCGGGGCAGAGCGGCGGCGAAGCGGGTTCGGCCACCGCACCCTACTCGCAAGCCGAGAATCCGGGCGGCTCGACGCAGTACGCCGACCTGGAAGTCAGCGAAGAACGCGACGATTCTCCGAGCCCGGACGTGCTGCGCGCGCGCGGCCGCTTTTGCGGCCAAACCCACGTGACGCTCCAGACGATCGATATGCTCGAAGGCTTCGGGCAGAGCGAAAAAAACAATCCGATCGTCACGCCGTGCGACGAGTACGGCGCGAACCATCGCGGCACGCTCCTCGACGAGGCGTCGGCCCGGTTCGGGAACCCGTCCAACGCGGCGTGGCAGTACATCGCGCATTCCACGCGTTCGATCTGGTCGGCGCCGCTCGGCGTGCAGCACCTCTACGATCAGTACCAAAGCACGAAGAACAAGACCGACGCTTCGTTCACCGTCGATCCGGGCGCGCAGCAATTCGTCGCCGACCTCGCGAGCGCCAATCCGACGCGGCCGTTCGCGCACCTGACGTACGTCACGCCGTGCTTCACGCAGTCCGACCACCCGAGTTCGAACGTCAGCCCGTCGCAAGGTCCCGAGTGGCTCGCCTACGTCGTCAACGCGATCGGGCAGAGCAAGTACTGGCCGAACACGACGATCGTCGTCACCTGGGACGATTGGGGCGGCTGGTTCGATCACGTGGGGCCGCTGCACCCGTTTCCGAACGCGTATCCTTTGCCCAATTCCCCGAACGGCAATCCGAACGACCCGCTGGAGTACGGTTTTCGCGTTCCGCTGATCGTCATCTCGCCGTACGTGACGCATCCCGCGTACGTGTCGACTGGGCAGCGCAGCCAGAGCGCGATCCTGCGCTACATCGAGGATTCGCTCGGACTGCCTTCGCTCGGTGCCGACGACGTCTATAACGACGACCTCGGCGATATGTTCGATTTCTCGCACAAGCCGCTGCCGTACGTCCCGATCACGGGCGTGGCCAAACCGAAGGCGTTCTGCTGAATCGAGCGCGCCCGACGCAGTAACCGGCTACCGCGCGTGTAACTGACCAGCGGTGATCGTAACCGCCGGGGACGCGCAGTGGTCGGCTTGGAAGACCGTCGTCCCGATCCGTGCCGCGGTTCCGGCGCGCGGCTTGGTTCGCGTGCGCTTGCCCGCGGTCGTCGCGCCCGACGCCGACGGCCGCTTTCCCGACTTGCGCTTGATCGACGAGCGGGGCAACGAAACGCCGTTCGCCCTCGATCCCGCGCGCGCGGCGACGAACGCGCGCGAAGCGGCGATCGCGGCTGCGACGTTCAAAGCGGGGCGCGGCAGCGTGGCGCTCGTCGACCTCGGGCGCCGGGCCCCGCTCGTCGATCGCTTGGTGCTCGCGGTCGACGCGGAGCGCGATCCGACCTATTTCGAGCGCGTCGCGGTCGATGCGAGCGCCGACCGCCGCCGCTGGCGAACCGTGCAATCCGGAACGATCGTGTACCGCGTCGCCGACGACGACGGGAAGGGCAGCCAAGACGTGGCCGTCGCGCCGACGCGCGGGCGTTGGCTCCGCCTGCGCGTCCTCGACGCTCACGCGCCGTTTCCGCTGACGGGCGTGACGGTCGAGCGGCTCGGAGCGATGCCGCCCGCCCTCGTGCCGCTGCCGATCGTGCCGGCCGTTACGCTCGACGCGACGACGCATCGGCAAGTCTGGACGTTCGCGGCGGCGCAGCCGTTTCGTCCGAGCGCGATCTCCTTCGCGCAAGCGTCGGGAACGTTCGAGCGCGCGGTGCGCATCGAAGAGAGCGCCGACGGGCGAGCGTGGTCGTTCGCGGGCGACGGCACGATCGCACGCTATTCCGACGGCTCGGAGCAGACGGCGTTCGCATTTCCCGAAGACACGGCGGCGGGGTGGCGCGTGGTCGCCGAGAACGGCGATAACCCGCCGCTCGACGCGCGGCCCGAAATCCTCGGCGTGCCGCACGTCGTCGTCTTCTTCGCGGCGCCCGAGCGGCGCTACCGGCTGCTGACGGCGAACCCCGCGGCCGCGCCCGCGAGCTACGATCTCGGCGCGCGTCTGGCGCACGCGCGCTGGACGGCGGCCGAAGCGACGACCGCGGCGCCCGAAGCCAACGCCGCTTATCGCGATCCGCGCGCTCTGGGGCGCCGCGTCGCGCTCGTTGCGGCCGCGCTCCTCGCGTTGCTCGCCGGTTTCGCGCTCGCGCAACGAGCGATGCGCGACACGCCGTCGCGCGGAGCCGCCGTCTAAGAGCGGACGCCCGTCACTTTCGATTCGGCCGCGCGCGGCGCTGCAGTTACGGAGAGCGCTGTCCAGAATCGAGTCGATCATGGAGCGCGGCGACCTGGGCGGCGGGGTTTTGTTCGTTCGGCCGGGACGTTCGGAACGACTGGCCGCGGGTTCGACCGCGGCGCTCGCCGTGGTGATCGCGCTCGCGGTCGCGCCCGTCGCGCAGAACGAGGCGCCCGCAAGTCCGGGACTCGTCGCCATCGTGTACTCGGGGCTCATGCTCGCGGCGGTCGCGTTGACCTGGATGCTCGCGGCGCTCTATCGCGTGACGACGCGCGAGCCGCTCGTCGTGCTGGCAACCGCCTACGGGGTCGCGGCGGTCACGTTCGCCTTGTACGTCGTGGCCATTCCGCACGTCATCTCGCCGAGCGACGCGTTCGCCGGAAGCGTTACCGCGGCGACGCTGTGGTGCGTCGGACACGCCGGCTTCATCGCGTTGTCGTTCGCCTACGCCTACGCGGAGCGGATCGCGGGAACGCGCGAGGCGAGCGGCGCCGCGCGCCGCGCCGTGCGGCTGGCGCTCGCGTTCGTCTTGCTGCCGCTGTGCGTCGCGGTGGGCACGACCGTGCTGCGCCGCGTCGCCTGGAACGCCGCGCCCGATCCGCTCGCGATCCCGGCGCTGGCGCGCGGGGCCGCACCCGCGCTCGCGCTCGGGTACGTCGCCGCCGGCGCGACGCTCGCGGTCGTGACCCGCTTGCGGACGTCGATTTCGCTCTGGGCGGTGGTGGTACTCGCGGCGCTGGCTTGCGAGGTCGTGGCGGGCGGGGCGCTCGCGCGCCGTTTCTACAGCAACGGCTGGTACGTCGGCTGCCTGGAAGGCGTGGTCGCGTGCGGGGCGTTCTTCAACGTAATCGCGCGCATGGCCGGGCGAGCGCTTTCCGAACTCGCGAAGACCAATCGCATGCTCGCCGATCGCAGCGTGCGCGACGCGCTGACCGATCTCTACAACCGCCGCGGTTTCGACGAGCGGCTGGCGGCGCTCGGGCCGGAACGGCAGCGGCGCGTGACGTCCGCGGTTTCGCTGCTCGTCATCGACATCGACCGCTTCAAATCCGTCAACGACCGCTTCGGTCACGTCGTCGGCGACCGCGTGCTGCACGACGTCGCCGCCGCGATCGCCGAAGCCAGCGGACGGCCCCGCGACGCCTGTTTCCGCATCGGCGGAGAAGAGTTCGCGGTGGTGCTCGCGGCGACCGATCGCGGCGGGGCGGGTGCGGTCGCGGAGCGCATTCGCTGCGCCGTGATCGCGCTGCGGTCGATCGACGACGGGTCGAACGGTTCGGGCCTGCCGATCAGCGTGAGCATCGGATCGGCTTCGATGGAGCCGTCGCCCGCGCTCGACGGCATCGAACTCTACCGGCGCGCGGACGTCGCGCTCATGGAGGCCAAGCGCGCGGGCCGCAACCGGTACGTCGCGTACGAATCGTTGCGGCGCATCGCGTGAGCGCGAGGATGCGGGTTACTTATTGCGGGTCGGCGTCGACGATCGACCCCGCGGCGGCCACAACGAACGGCTTATGAGTACCATTGGCATCGGAGATTTGCAGCGTAACTTCGTTCCCGCAGTTGTACACGAACATCGGATGCGCCATTCTGGTCATCTCGGTAACGCCGGCGGGTTGCGCGACGCCGCTGGGAGGCGGCGCGCTCGAGATCGCAATCGAGACGCTCGGCGGGGAGAGCGTCACCTTGGCGCGGATATCGGCGATGCCATTCGGGTAGAAGAGCGGCACGTGGCGGGAAGGGTCCGCGCTGCTCTTGGCCGCGTGCACCAGCTGCTCGAGCGCGTTCTCGATCAAGTTCCGCAGTTCTTTAACGGCGGGGGCGACGGCGTCGTCAGCCATTTCCACCTCTCCTTACAAGCGTAGCGCTTCGGCGATGGCGCGCCGCTCGTCGAGGGTCGCGCCGCTGCGCAGGGCCGCTGCGAGCGCGTCGCGGCCGAGCGCCGCGAAGAGCGCGACCGTCGCCCGATCGTACTCGCGTTGCTCGGTGAATTCACGGGCACTCGACAGCGCTCCCAGGGCCGCGTCGACGTAGCCGAGCAGGCGGGCTGCCGGGACGAACCTTGCCGCATCGCTTTCACAGTTCCTGGTCATTTCGAGCGCGCCGATCGCCGCCAAGTGCTGGATCGAAAAGACGACGTCGACTTCCTGGCCCAGGGCATCCGCGCGCGTGAGGCTTTCGCGCGCGTACGCCCGCGCTTCCTCGAAGCGGTCGATCGCGCACAGGTACGCGGCCAAGTTCGCGAGCGCGAGCACCGAGGGTTCCTCCGCGCACATGGCGATCGCGTCGGCGGTATGCCGCACGGCGGCGAACGCGTCGCCGGACCGGAACTCGAGTTCGGAAAGGTTGACGGTGACGGCTTCGATGCCGTTCGCGTCGTCGAAGCGCGCGAAGTGTGCGAGCGCCTTTTTGAACAGCCGCCGCGCGTCGTCGAATTCTTCGGCGTAGACGTGCGCGACCGCGAGATCGCTCGCGGCCACGGCCGCAAGATGATCGCGGCCGAGCCGCTCGAACGTCGCGAGGGCGCGGGTCAGCAGCGGTTTCGCCGCGGTGAGGTCACCGAGCAGCGCGAGCGAGAAGCCCGCGTACATGTCCGCCTCGCAGCGCTCGGCTTCATCGCCCGGCGCGTCGAGGCCGGCGCCGGCGCCGCGCGCGGCTTCGAGGGCGCTCGCATGCTGGCCGAGCCCCACGTGCATTTGCGCGAGCGCGAGCAGCACGCGCGCGGCGTCGCGCGACGTCGCGGTTTCGGGGAGCGAGCGGCGCGCGAGCAGCATCCACTTGCGTCCCTCGGCCGGCGCGAGCGCGGCCCACGTCCGGCGCGAGGCGCAGGCCAATTCGACGCCGAGCGCCGCGTCGCGCCGGCGCTCCAGGCTCCAAGTCAGCACCGCGCGCAGATCGTCGAGTTCGCGCGCGGCGTCTCGCTTCCACTCCCCCGATGCGGCGTCGCTCCAGCGCCGCTCGCTCGCGCTCGCGCGCTGCAAGCAGCGGCGCGCGAGCCGTCCGAAGGCGGCGTCGAGTTCGCCGCACTCTTCGGATTTTTCGCGCGCGTATTCGCGCAGCGTTTCGAAGAGTCGGTACGGACGCTCGCTTTCGAGCTCTTCGCGGTCCAGCGCCACGAGCGACTTGTCGACCAGCGACTCGAAGAGGTCGATCGCATCGTCGGCGTCCGGCGGCGCGACGATGGCGAGCGCGCCGTCGAGATCGAATCGGCCTGGGAAAACGGCCAGGGCCCGGAACGCGGCGCGTTCGGGTTCGGCGAGCAGGTCGTAACTCCAGTCGACGAGCGCCCGCATCGTTTGCTGCCGCGGCAAATCCGTTCGCGATCCGCCTTTGAGCAAGCGGAAGCGTTGCGTGAGGCGTTCGAGCAGATCCTCCGGCGAGAGCGCGCGCAAGCGCGTCGCCGCCAGTTCGAGAGCGAGCGCGATGCCGTCGAGCCGGCGGCAGATCGCGACGACCGTCGCGACGTTGCCGTCGTCGAGACGAAAACCGGGCCGCGCCGCCGCCGCGCGCTCGACGAAGAGCGCGACCGCGTCGAAACGCGCCGCCGACTGCGCATCGAGCGCGGCGGCGGGCGGCGGCAGCGCGAGGCTCGGTAACCGATAGACGCTCTCGCCGCGGATGCCAAGCGGTTCGCGGCTGGTGGCGAGCACGGTGACCTCCGGACAGTCGCCGATCAGCCGCTGCACGACCGAAGCTGCCGCCGCGACGATCTGTTCGCAGTTGTCCAGGACGACGAGGGCAGCGCGGCGCTGCAACGCGCGCACGAGGGTATCGAGCGCGGCGTCGTCCGAATCGAGCGGGACGTCGAACGCGGCGGCGATCGCCGGCACGACGAGGTCGCCGTCGTTGATCGCCGCCAGTTCCACGAGCCGCACGCCGCCGGGAAAGCGCTCGGCGGTGCGGGCCGCGACCTGCAGCGCGCAGCGCGTCTTGCCGATGCCGCCGGTGCCGACCAGCGTCACCGCGCGCGCGCGCTCGAGCATCTTCGCGACTTGCGCGACGTCCGCGGCGCGGCCGACGAAACTCGAGAGCGTGAGCGGCAGATTCGACGAGGGGCGCGCGCCGCGAAGCGGCGGGAACGACGCGGGCGCCGCCGTTTCGGCGAGTTGAAAGACGCGTTCGCTTGCGTGAACGTCCTTGAGCGCGTGGTCGCCGAGATCGACGAGCGTGAAGCCGGCGGGCAGCGCATCGCGCGCGAGCGCCGCGGCCGCCCCGGAGAGCAGCGTCTGGCCGCCGTGGCCGAGCGCGAGCAGCCGCGCGACGCGGTTGACGGTCGGACCGAAGTAGTCGTCGTCGCGCTCGATGGTCGTTCCCGCGTGCAGCGCGATCCGCACGCGCAATCCGTCGACGGCCGAAAAATCTTCGGCCGCGAGCGCGCGTTGAGCCTCGGCTGCGGCCGCAAGCGCCGACTCGGCGCGCGAAAACACCGCGCAGAACGCATCGCCGACGGTTTTGAACACGTGGCCCTCGTTGCGCACGATCGCATCGCGAAGGATCGCGTCGTGTCGTTCGAGTGCCGCGGGCATGGTCTGCGGGTACGCTTCCCAGCGACGCGTGCTGCCTTCGATGTCGCTGAACAAGAACGTGACCGTCCCGGTAGGGGCGCTGACCGTCATGATTCGTCATGCGTTCCCGGCCGCGCCGGACGAGTACCTTTTTCCGCCGGAACCGGGCGCCGCGCGGCTCGTCTAAGCGAGCGTCGGCGGCCGCAATGCGGCCTCCGAACTTGCTCTTGCGTTTTTGAAAGAAGATCGTCTGATGTTCTCTCGTTCAATGCGTGTTTTCGGCGCGTTCGCCGGGCCGCTCGTCGCCGCAACGCTGCTCGCAGGGTGTGGCGGCGGATCCCAGACGCCGCTGCCCGCGTCGGCCGCGAGCTCGCTCGCGCGCAACGCCGCGCCCGCCGCATCGCTCGCCGGCGAATCGGATTTCGCTCGCGAACTCGCCTCCGGCCTCATTCGGCCGGTCTGCAACCACAACGTGTCGCCGGGCCAAGCCGTGTGCCTCTCGTACGTCCTCACGGATCCGTCCGTAGCGCCGCGCGCGAGCGGCGTCGCGAACGTCTCCGGCTACGGTCCCGCCGACTTGCAGTCCGCCTACAATCTCGGCAAGTCGATCAACAATGCGGGCGGCACGGTCGCCCTCGTGTTGTGGTACAACGACCCGAACCTCGACGCCGACCTCGCCGTCTACCGCAAGACGTTCGGCCTCCCGCCCTGCCGCAAGTCCACCAAGTGCCTGCAGCAAGTCGACGAACACGGCGGATCGAACTTGCCGCAAAACGATACCGGCGCGGCGGTGGAAGAATCGCTCGACGTCGACATGGTCTCGGCCAACTGCCCGAAGTGCAAGATCGTTTACGTCGAAGCCGCGCAGCCGACGAGCGCCGATCTGCAGATCGCCGAAAATACGGCCGCCAAACTGGCCGGCGTCGTCGCGATCTCCAACAGCTGGGATACGCCGGGTCAGGAAATCACGACGAAGAGCTTCGAGAACGCGTTCAGCCACGCGGGGCAGGCGGTCGTCGCCTCGGCCGGCGATGCGGGCTACAGCGTCTCGTCGCCCGCCGATTACAACACGCTCACCGCGGCGGTCGGCACGCATTTGACCAAGGGCGGCGGCGGCCGCGGGTGGACGGAGAGCGTCTGGAACGGCACGGGCAGCGGCTGCAGCGCGGTCGTCGCCGCGCAATCGTGGCAGACGCAGATCGAGAAGATGGATAATCTCAAAGGCTGCGCCAAGCGCGTCGTCGGGGACGTCGCCTACGTGGCCGACCCTGCGACCGGCGTCGCCGTCTACGACACGTACGGCGCTCCCGGATTCTTCGTGGTCGGCGGCACGAGCGTCAGCGCACCTGCCGAGGCCGCGATCTACGCGCTCGCCGGCAAGCAGCCCGGCATTCCGGCGAGCCTGGCGTACGCGAACCTCTCGAGCTTCAACGACGTGACCACGGGTTCGAACGGTTCGTGCTCGCCGACCTGGCTTTGCACCGCCCGCAAGGGTTACGACGCACCCTCCGGTGTGGGCTCGCCGAACGGCATCGGCGGCTTCTAAGCGGATAGGCGTTTCAACGCAAGCACCCGGGCGCTAAGCCCGGGTGCTCGTCTATTCCGGCGTCGCGCGCGGCGCGCATCCGGAAAGAGATCGACCGCCGAGGGGAAAGCAAGGCGCATGATCTCCCGACTTCGCACGCCGCTGCCGCGCCTCGTCCTGCTCGCATCGATTCTGCTCGCCTTCTCGAGCGGGGAATCGGCGCGCGGCGCGACGGGAAACGCGAACGACGTCCTCAAAGCGACGCTCGCGAACGGCTTGCGCGTCGTGATCGTGCGCAACGCGCTCGCGCCGGTCGTCGCGAGCGATCTGGCATACCTGGTCGGGACGCGCGACGATCCCGCGGACTTCCCCGGCATGGCGCACGCCCAAGAACACATGATGTTCCGAGGCACGCCCGACCTCTCGACGAGCGAACTCGGGACGCTGGCGACGGCGCTCGGCGGCAACTTCAACGCCTCGACGTCGGATACGATCACGGAGTTCAACTTCACCGTCCCCGCCGACGATCTCGAAGCCGTGCTGCGCATCGAATCGGACCGCATGCGCGACGTGTCGGACGACGATTCGCAGTGGCGCAACGAACGCGGCGCGATCGAGCAGGAAGTGCTGCGCGACGAAACGTCGCCCGGCGCGGATTTCTTTCGCGCCGCGCAGGCGCTGGCGTTCGCCGGCACTCCCTACGCGCACGAAGGCGTCGGCACGCGCGCCGCATTCGACCGGTTGACGGGCGCCGAACTCAAAGCGTTTTGGCGCCGCTGGTACGCGCCGAACAACGCGGTGCTCGTCCTCGCGGGAGATCTCGATCCCGCCCGGGCGCTGGCGCAAGTCCGCGCGCGCTTCGAATCGATTCCCGCGCGTCCGGTGCCGGCGCACGCCGCCGCGCACTTCGCGCCGCTCCGCCGGACCGTGCTGCGCCAACCATCGACGCTGACGTATCCGCTGGCCGCGGTCGGTTTCCGGATGCCGGGGCTCGAGAGCCCCGATTTCTTGGCCTCGTATCTGCTCCAGGAAGTCCTCGATTCGCCGCGCGGTCCGATGCGCGCGCTCGTCGATTCGGGCGAAGCGCTCGACGGCGAGTGGCAGTCGATGCCGTACCTCCCCGAAGCGCAACTGGCGTATGCGACGGCCGCGCTTCCGCCCGGCGCGGACCCCTCAGCCATGGTCGCGCGAATCGAAGCGGTCGTGTCGTCGGTGGCGGAACACGGCGTGTCGCGCGAACTATTCGAGGCGACGAAACGCCGCGCGATCGCGGACCAAGAGTTGAGCCGCAATTCGATCGCGTCGCTCGCGTCGGATTGGGCCACGACGATCGCCGTCGACGGCGAACCGTCCATCGCTCGCGAACAAGAACTGCTCGCGGGCGTGACGCTCGCCGACGTCGACCGGGTCGCCAAGAAGTACCTGAACGTGGAGCGGACGGTAGCGGGAGCGCTCACGCCCTCGGGCCGGGGCGCGCCGGGCGACCGTCCCGCGCCGCCCGAACAGGGGCCGGAGAAGCCGCTCGACACGGAAAACGCGAGCGCTCAGCTGCCGCCGTGGGCGCAGTCGCTCGTCGAACACCCTTCGCTCGTGCCGGCGCAGCGCGAGCCCGTGCGAACCACGCTTCCCAACGGCATCGTGCTGATCGTTCAGCCCGAAACGATTTCGGATTCGGTGTTCCTGTTCGGAGCGGTGCGGACCAATCCGGTGCTCCAGGAACCGCCGGGCAAGGAAGGCGTCGCCGCCGTCTTGGGCGGCATTTTCGGCGAAGGGACGGCTACGCTCGATCGCGCCGCGTTCCAGCGCGCGCTCGACGCGATCGACGCGTCGCTCCAAGCCGGACCGTCGTTCGCTTTGCAGACGACGTCGCGTTCGTTCGCGAGCGCCGTGGAGCTGCTCGCGCAGAACGAACTCTCGCCGCGGTTCGACGAAGCGACCTTCGAACTGGCGCGGCGGCGCGCGACGGGTCAATTGGCGACCGCGCTCGCGGGCTCGGCGTCGCTCGCGCAGCGCCGGGCCGCGGCAAAACTGCTGCCGCCCGGCGACCCGGAACTGCGCGAACCGACGGTCGCCGGCATGCAGCAGCTTTCGCTCGACGACGTGCGCGCGTACGCCGCCGCGACGCTGCGGCCCGATCTCGCGACGATCGTGGTGGTCGGCAACGTGACCCCCGAGAGCGCGCGCGACGCTGTGGAGCGCGCGTTCGGGAATTGGCATGCGACGGGCGATCCGCCCTCACTCGATTTGCCGCCCGTGCCGCTGAACGCGCCGGGCGACGTGAAGGTCGCCTTGCCCGAGATCGTGCAGGACAGCGCGATCTTCGAGCAGGTGCTGACGCTGCGCCGGTCGTCGCCCGACTACGACGCGCTCGTGCTCGGCAACGCGATTTTCGGCGGCGGCGACTACGGGCCCGAGCAGAGCCGGCTGTTCCGCGATCTGCGGCAAAACGCGGGGCTCGTCTACAACATCGGCAGCCGGATATCGGTCGGACGCGTCCGCTCGAAGTTTGCGATCGACTTTGCCTGCTCGCCCGAAAACGAAGGCCGCATCGCCGCGGCGATCGACGCCGAGATCGCGAAGATGAAGAGCGAGCCCGCCGGCGATTTCGAACTGGCCCTCATGAAAGCGTCGATCGTGCGGCGGACGATTCTCGGCGACGCCGACGAGACGTCGATCGCGCAAACGCTGCTCGCCGACGCGAGCGCGGGGCTGCCGCTCGATCAGGATCGCATCGACGCCGGACGCCTGATGGCGACCGACGCCCAGGCCGTCCGAAGAGCCTTCGCGACCTACGTTCACCCCGAGAATTTCGTGCGCGTGATCGAGGGACCGTAGCGCCGGTTACGTCGGGGAACGGCGCCGCGCTGAAACGTCTTCGCGGAAAGGCGGTAGGATAGGCCGTCTCGGGCGCCGGGCAAGGTCTCGGGACCTCGCTGCCGCAAACTGCGGCTCCAATGCAATCTTACGGACCTTAAGGAGGCTTCGTGAAAACGTTTCGGGCCAACAAGACCTTCGTCGCCGTCGCGTTCGTTGCGGCGCTGCTCTCGGCGTCGTTCGGACGCGCCGATGCGTTCCTCGACAAGACTCGCTTCGTCGCCCACTTAGGCGTCGCGTACTTCTGTTTCCACCACTGGGTGCTCAAACCGTACCAAGCGGGTGATTTCCAGAGCGGCGCGCCGCATCGGATTTCGACGATCGTGAAGGGCGGCGCGGCGTTGCTCTTCGCCGTGCACGAGGTTCGGGTGGCGGAGAAGATCGCGCACAACAGTCCCGACCCGCTCCTGCAGAAGCTCGACGGCGGCCTGACCTCGCTGATGGGCTCGTTCTCGACGGTCGGGCAGAACCTCAAATCCGGCCACTTCAATCCCTCCGATATCGACGGCCTGAAGACCGCCGCCGAGGGTCTGGCCGCCAAGGCCGGCATGTCGGGCTTCAACATCAAGGACATCCCGGTCAAGCTGCCCGGCTCCTGAGCCGGCGTCCGCGTTGACGGCGGCGGCGGCGAGCGGTACACTGACGGAATACTGACCGTTCGGTTGGGGGGTTCCGTGAAGCTGAGCAGCTATGCCGCCGGCGGCTGGTACGAGGCCGAGGGCGGCTTCGTCGCGATTCCGAGTGCCGTCGACGGCCACACCGTGGCCCTCGCCTCGAGCGAGGGCCTCGACGTGTCCGCCATGTTGCGCTACGCCCGCGAAGTCGGCGGCCCGAACCTGCGCGCGATGACGTTTCACGAGCGGGCGGCGATGCTGAAGGCGCTGGCGCTCTACCTCACGGAGCGCAAGGATCCGCTCTACGAGCTTTCGTTCGAAACGGGCGCCACGCGCCGCGACCACTTCGTCGACATCGACGGCGGGATCGGCACGCTCTTCGCCTACGCGTCCAAGGGACGGCGCGAGCTGCCCGACGAGCGCTTCGCCATCGACGGTCCCGAGGAGGCGCTCTCCAAGGGCGGTTCGTTCGTCGGGCGGCATCTGCTGACGCCGCTGCGCGGCGTGGCCGTCCACGTCAATGCCTACAACTTTCCGTGCTGGGGCATGCTCGAGAAGCTCGCCCCGGCGCTGCTCGCGGGCGTGCCCGCGATCGTGAAACCCGCGACGGCCACGGCGTACCTCACGCACGCGATGTTCGGCATGATTATCGAATCGGCGCTGCTGCCGCCCGGAGCGGTGCAACTGATCGTGGGCGGTACGGGCGACCTGCTCGATCGCTTGGGCGGTCAGGACGTGCTGTCGTTCACGGGGTCGCTCGAAACGTCGCTGAAGTTGCGATCGCACGCCGCGATCGGCGAGAAGGCCGTTCGTTTCGTCGCGGAGCGCGATTCGCTCAACGCCGCGGTGCTCGCACCCGACGCCGGGCCCGAGAGCCCGGAGTTCGGGCTCTTCGTCAGCGAGGTGGTGCGCGAAATGACGGTCAAGGCCGGCCAGAAGTGCACGGCGATCCGACGCGCGCTCGTGCCGCGCGCGGCCTTCGGCGCGGCGCGCGAAGCGCTGGTCGCGAAGCTGGCGGGGATCGTCGTCGGCGACCCGCGTCGCGAGGACGTCCGGATGGGGCCGCTCGTCTCGTTCGCGCAGCGCGCCGACGTGCGCGCCAAAGCCGCGCAACTCGCGACCGAAGCGACGCTCGTCTTCGGCGATCCCGAGCGCGTCGCGGGCGCCGACGCCGAGTCGGGCGCCTTCATGTCGCCGCTGCTCTTCGCGTGCGAGCGGCCGCTCGAGGCGACGCTCGTGCATTCGGTCGAAGCGTTCGGGCCGGTCTGCACGCTGATGGCCTACGACACGCCGGACGACGCGATCGAGCTCGTCAACCGCGGCGGCGGCAGCCTCGTGGCGTCGATCTTCACCTACGATCCCGCCATCGCGAACGAGCTCGTGCTCGGCATCGGCTCGCATCACGGCCGCATCATCGTGATCGACCGCGACGACGCGCGCGAATCGACGGGCCACGGTTCGCCCTTGCCCTCGCTCGTGCACGGCGGCCCGGGCCGCGCCGGCGGCGGCGAGGAGATGGGCGGCATCCGCGGCGTGTTCCACTACATGCAGCGCACCGCCGTGCAAGGGTCGCCCGCGCGGCTCGCGCGGCTGACGCACGCCTGGACGCGCGGCGCCTCCGAAATCGAACTGCCCGCGCACCCGTTCCGCCGCCGCTTCGACGAACTGCAAATCGGCGAGACGATTCGCACCGCCGCGCGCACGATCTCGCTCGACGACATCGAACACTTCGCGGCGTTTACCGGCGATTCGTTCTACGCGCACATGGACGAGGCGGCCGCGCGCGCCAACCCGTTCTTCCCCGGCCGCGTGGCCCACGGATATCTCTTGCTTTCGTTCGCGGCCGGACTGTTCGTCGAACCCGCGCCCGGCCCCGTGCTCGCGAACTACGGCCTGGACAACCTGCGCTTTCTCAAACCCGTGTCGCCCGGTGACGCCATCGCCGTGCGGCTGACGGTCAAACAGAAGACGCCGCGCAAACCCGAATACGGCGAGGTGCGCTGGGACGTGGAGATTACCAACCAACTCGGCGAGACGGTGGCCACGTACGAGTTGCTGACGATGAACGCGACCGGCGTCGCCGCGGCCGGCGACGGCGCCGCGCTCGCGACGGCGCAGGCCGGGTAGAGGAGAAGCGATGTATACGCAAATGGTCGACGCCCCGGAGCCGGGCGAAGGCGCGCGCGACGAACGCGAGCGGGCCTTCGAGGAGAAACTCGAACGCGGCGTCACGATCGAGTCGACGGACTGGATGCCCGACGCCTACCGCAAGACGCTGACGCGGCAAATTTCGCAGCACGCCCACTCCGAGATCGTCGGGATGCTGCCCGAAGGCAACTGGATCACGCGCGCGCCCTCGCTCGAGCGCAAGGCAATTCTGCTCGCCAAAGTGCAAGACGAGGCCGGTCACGGGCTCTACCTGTACAGCGCCGCCGAGACGCTCGGCACCTCGCGCGACGATCTGGTCGACGCGCTGCTTTCGGGTAGGGCCAAGTACTCGAGCATCTTCAACTACCCCACGCTGACGTGGGCCGACGTCGGCGCGATCGGCTGGCTCGTCGACGGCGCGGCGATCATCAATCAGATTCCGCTCACGCGCTGCTCGTACGGGCCGTACGCGCGCGCGATGGTGCGCATCTGCAAAGAAGAGAGCTTCCATCAGCGGCAAGGGTTCGACGTCATGAAGACGCTCTGCGAGGGGACGCCGCAGCAGCGCGCGATGGCGCAGGACGCGCTCGATCGTTGGTGGTGGCCCTCGATCATGATGTTCGGACCGCCCGACGCAGCCTCGCCCAACAGCGCCACCTCGATGCGCTGGAAGATCAAGCTCTTCAGCAACGACGCGCTGCGGCAGAAATTCGTCGATCAGACCGTGCCGCAGGCGGACGCGCTCGGCTTGCGCGTGCCGGACCCGGCGCTGCGCTGGAACGCCGAGCGCGGCAGTTACGATTTCGGCGAACCGGATTGGAACGAGTTTTACGAGGTCGTGCGCGGTAACGGGCCGTGCAATCGCGAACGGCTGGGCGCCCGCGTGCGCGCGCACGAAGAAGGGGCTTGGGTGCGCGAGGCCGCGCTGGCGCACGCCGCGAAACGCGCCGCGAAGCGCGCCGCAGCGTGAGCGAAGCGAACGCCGCGGCCGGACGCTGGCCGCTCTGGGAAGTGTTCGTGCGTAGCGGCAGCGGCCTCGCGCACAAACACGTCGGCAGCCTGCATGCCGCCGACGCGGCGATGGCCCTGCAGCACGCTCGCGACGTCTACACGCGGCGCAACGAAGGGACGAGCATCTGGGTCGTCGAGTCGCGCAACGTCGTGGCGAGCGAACCGGCGGATCGCGAAATGCTCTTCGAGCCCGCCGAAAGCAAGACGTTCCGGCAGCCCACGTACTTCACCGTTCCCGAGGGCGTGAAACACCTGTGAACGTGCTCGCGCCGCAGGCGGCGCTCGTCTCGTACCTGGTGCGGCTCGGCGACAACGCGCTGATCCTGGGGCAGCAGCTGGCCGCCGTGACCGGCCGCGCGCCGATCGTCGAGGAAGATCTCGCGAACGCCAACGTCGCGCTCGACCTGATCGGCCAAGCGCGGCTCTGGCTCGCGCTCGCGGGCGAGGTCGAAGGGGCGGGCCGTACGGCCGACGATTTCGCGTACTTCCGCGATCCGGCCGGCTTTCGCAACGTGCTGCTCGTCGAGCGTTCGGGCGTCGATTTCGCCCATGCGACGGTGCGCGATTTTCTCTTCGACACGTGGCACTTCGGGCTGCTGCGAGGACTCGAACGCTCGAGCGACGCGCGAATCGCGGCGATCGCGGCGAAGGCCGCGCGCGAGGTCGAGTATCACGCGCGCCGCAGCGGCGATTGGGTCGTGCGCTTGGGCGATGGAACAGCCGAGAGCAACGCCCGCGTGCGCGCCGCGCTCGACGCGCTCTGGCCGTACACGGGCGAACTGTTCGAGGCCGACGAGGTCGACGCCGAGGTCGCGCGCGCGGGCATCGGTCCCGCGCCCGAAACGCTGCGCGAGCCGTGGCGCCGTCACGTCGCGGCGATCTTTGCCGACGCCACGCTCGACGTTCCGGCGGACGGCTGGATGCAATCGGGCGGCCGCAGCGGCCGCCACGGTGAGTCGTTTTCCTATCTGATCGCCGAGATGCAGTCGGTGCGGCGCAGCGTGCCGGGCGAGCGATGGTAACGCGCGCGCCCGACGTCGCGCGCGTCTGGGAATGGCTCGGCGAGGTCCCCGATCCCGAAATTCCGGCCGTTTCGGTCGTCGATTTGGGCATCGTGCGCGACGTCGCGTGGGACGGCGAGGCGCTGCGCGTAACGATCACGCCGACCTATTCGGGCTGTCCCGCTTCGGCGGTCATCGCGCGCGACATCGTGCGCGCGCTCGAAGCGCGCGGCGTCGAACGCGTCGCGCTCGAGGTGCGGCTCGCGCCGCCGTGGACGACCGACTGGATGAGCGACGCCGGCCGCGAAAAATTGCGCGCGTACGGCATCTCGCCGCCGCGCGCGCGCGCCGGGACGCCGGGCGAGGCCATCCGGCTCGCACCCGACGAGCTGGCGGCGTGCCCGCGCTGCGGCTCGGCCGACGTCACCCTCACGAGCCGCTTCGGCTCGACGCCGTGTAAGGCGCTTTATCGCTGCAACGCTTGCCGGGAGCCGTTCGATCATTTCAAGTGCCACTGAAGATCTGCGCGAAGCCGCGCGAGCGAGCGGCTTCGAGCGGCTCGTCGTCGCGGCCGCCGAGCCGCAAACGCGCGACGCGGTCGCGCTGACCTTCGCCGTTCCGCCCGCGCTGCGCGAGCGCTTCCGCTTTTCGGCGGGGCAGTTCGTGACGCTGCGCGCGCGCGTCGGAGGCGACGAGGTGCGCCGCTCGTATTCGATCTGCTCGGCGCCGCACGAAGAGAAGCTGGCGATCGCGATCAAGCGCGTGGAAGGCGGAGTGTTTTCGACGTGGGCGCATCGGACGCTCGTGCCGGGGGCGTCGATCGACGTGGCGCCGCCGCAGGGCCGCTTCGGCACCGGGCCCGCGCCGGCGCGGGGCCGGCACGTGCTCGCGTTCGCCGCGGGCAGCGGCATCACGCCCCTCCTCTCGATCCTCAAAGACACGCTGGCCACGGAACCTCACAGCACCTTTACGCTGGTGTACAGCAATCGCGCGACCTCCACGACGATGTTTCGCGAGGAACTGCTCGATCTCAAAGATCGCTACCTCGACCGGTTCGTGTTGCTCTTCGTGATGAGCCGCGAGCAGCAAGACGTGCCTGCGTTTAGCGGGCGCATCGACGGCGCGAAGTGCGACGCGCTCTTCGCCGGCTGGATCGACGCGACGACGGTCGATACGGCGCTCGTCTGCGGGCCGTTCGAGATGACCGAGGCGGTCTCGGCGGCGCTGAGGGCGCACGGCCTGTCGCAGGAACGCATTCGCACCGAACTGTTCGCCGCCGGAGCGCGGCCGCCGCGAGCCGCCGCGACGAGCGCGAGCGAAAGCGCGGGCGTCGTGAAGGCGTACGTCGTCGCCGACGGCCGGCGCCGCGAATTCGAGATCGCCCGCCGCAACGAGACGGTCTTGCAGGCAGGCCTCCGGCAGGGCATCGATTTACCCTACTCGTGCACCGGCGGCGTCTGCTCGACGTGCCGCGCGCTGCTGGTCGAGGGTGAGGTCGACATGGACGTCCACTACGCGCTGGAGGATTACGAAATCAAACGCGGCTACGTGCTGACGTGTCAGAGCTATCCCGTGACCGACACGATCGGCATCGACTTCGACGCGGCCTCCCAAGCGTGAGCGACCGCGCGGCGTTTCTGTGCGACGGCGTGCGGACGCCGATCGGAAAGTACGGCGGGGCGCTTTCCGGCGTGCGCGCGGACGACTTGGCGGCCGTGCCGCTGCGGGCGCTGACGGCGCGCAACCCCGGCGTCGATTGGGAGGCGGTCGACGACGTGCTCCTCGGCTGCGCCAACCAAGCCGGTGAGGACAACCGCAATGTGGCGCGCATGGCGGCGCTGCTCGCGGGCTTGCCGCAGAGCGTCTCGGCCACGACGGTCAATCGCCTGTGCGGTTCGGGACTCGACGCGATCGCGCTCGCGGCGCGCACGATCCGTGCCGGCGAAGCGGAACTCTGCATCGCGGGCGGCGTCGAGAGCATGAGCCGCGCGCCGTTCGTGATGCCCAAGGCGACGGCTGCGTTCGCGCGCGAGAACGCGGTGTACGATACGACGATCGGCTGGCGCTTCGTCAATCCCGCGTTCGCGGCCGCCTTCGGCACCGACAGCATGCCGGAGACCGCCGAAAACGTTGCGGCCGAGTACGGCATCGCTCGCGCCGATCAAGACGCGTTTGCGTTGCGGTCGCAGCAACGGGCGGCGGCGGCGCGCGCGGGCGGGCGGCTCGCGCGCGAAATCGTGCCGGTCGGCGTGCCGCAGCGCAAAGGTCCGGCCCTCGAAGTCGTGCGCGACGAAGCGCCGCGCGAAGATACGACCCTCGAAGCGCTCGCGAAGCTGCCCGCGCCGTTCCGCGCCGGAGGGTCCGTGACGGCGGGCAACGCCTCGGGCATCAACGACGGCTCCGCCGCGGCGATCGTCGCCTCGGAGGCGGCGGTGAAGCGCTACGGACTCGTGCCGCGCGCGCGCATCGCCGGGACCGCCACGGCGGGGGTGCCGCCGCGCGTCATGGGCATAGGCCCCGTTCCCGCCGTGCGGAAGCTGCTCGCGGCGCAGGGTCTGGCCCTCGGTGCCGTCGGCGCGATCGAACTCAACGAAGCCTTCGCGGCGCAGTCGCTTGCGGTATTACGCGAACTCGGGCTCCCCGACGACGCGGCTCACGTCAACCCGAACGGCGGCGCGATCGCCCTCGGCCATCCGCTCGGGATGAGCGGCGCGCGCTTGGCGATCGCCGCGTCCTTGCATCTCGAAGCGATGGACGTGAAGTTCGCGCTCGCGACGATGTGCGTCGGCGTCGGACAGGGGATTGCGATGCTGCTCGCGCGAGCGTAACGGCGGCCGTGCCGCCGTCCGCCGCACTCGAGCCGATCGAGACGGCTTCCCGCGACGAACTCGCCGCGCTGCAACTGACGCGGCTGCGTGCGACCCTCGCGCGCGCGTACGCGGACGTACCGCATTACCGGGCAGCCTTCGATGCGCGCGGCGTGCATCCGGACGACGTCCGCGACCTCGCCGATCTGGCGAAACTGCCGTTCCTGACGAAAGACGATTTTCGCCGCACGTATCCGTTCGGTCTCTTCGCCGTACCGCAGGCTCGGCTCGCGCGGCTGCACGCTTCCAGCGGCACGACCGGGAAGCCGACGATCGTCGGCTACACGCGCACCGATCTCGATACGTGGGCCGGACTCGTGGCGCGCTCGATCCGCGCGGCGGGCGGACGGCCGGGCGACGTCGTGCACGTCGCTTACGGCTACGGTCTCTTCACGGGCGGTCTCGGCGCGCACTACGGCGCCGAGCGTCTGGGCTGCACGGTGGTCCCGATGTCGGGCGGCCAAACCGAAAAGCAAGTGCAACTGATCGCCGACTTGCGGCCGCGCGTCGTCATGGCCACGCCGAGCTACATGTTCGTGCTCCTCGACGAGATGGAACGCCAAGGGTTCGATCCGCGCGCGAGCAGCCTCGAAATCGGCATCTTCGGTGCGGAGCCGTGGACGGAGGCCATGCGCGAGCGGCTGGAAGCGCGCGGCGCGCTCGACGCGCTCGACATCTACGGCCTCTCGGAAGTGATGGGACCCGGCGTGGCCTGCGAGTGCATCGAAAGCAAAGACGGCCTCCACCTCTGGGAAGATCATTTTTATCCGGAGATCGTCGATCCGGCCTCGGGCGCGGTGCTTCCCGACGGCGAAACGGGCGAACTCGTGCTGACGTCGCTGACGCGCGAAGCGATGCCGGTCGTGCGCTACCGCACGCGCGATCTCACGCGGCTGCTTCCCGGAACGGCCCGCACGATGCGCCGCATCGCGCGGCTGGCCGGGCGCTCCGACGATATGCTGATCGTCCGCGGCGTCAACGTGTTTCCGACGCACCTCGAGGAACTCGTGCTGCGCGATCCGGCCTTGCTCCCGGAGTACCAAATCATCGTGACGCGCGACGGCCATCTCGACGAACTCACGGTGCGCGTGGCGCTCGCCCACGACGCGAGCGACGGCGACGCCTGCGCCCGCGCGCTGCGCGAGCGCATCAAGACCTTCGCCGGCGTCTCGGCGCGCGTCGAGCTCGTCGCGGCGACGATGCTGCCGGCCTCGACGGGGAAGGCTAGGCGCGTCTTCGATTTGCGCGAGCGAACGCCGTGACGGCCTTGGCGCGCGCCGCGGCCCTGACCGCAGGCTTCGCGATCGTGCTCGCGACCTGGCAGAGCATCGTCGTCACGATCATCTTGCCGCGCCGCACGCGCAATTGGATTCCCTCCGTCGCGTGGGTCGCGACGTATCGGCTGATCGTGGCGGTGGCGCGGCTCGCGCGCGATCCGGCGGCCGAAGACGCTCTGCTCGCGCTGCTCGGGCCGGTCAACATCGTGCTGTTGCTCTTCGTGTGGCTGACGTCGTTCGTGGTCGGGTTCGCGCTGATCTTCCTCGCGTTCGGCGACGTCTCGTTCGGCGAAGCCGTCGACCTGTCGGGTTCGTCGATGCTGACGCTCGGGTTCGCGACCGCGAAGTCGCCGCTCGCGCGCATCCTGATGCTCGCCGCCGCGGCGAGCGGCTCGATCGTCGTCGCGCTGCAGATCGGCTACCTGCCGGCGATCTACGCCGCCTACAGTCAGCGCGAGTCGCTCGTGACGCTGCTCAACTTGCGCTGCCAGGAGAGCGGCGTCGTCACCGGCCGCAACGTGCTCGAGCAGCACCCGCTCCCGCACTCGGAAGCGTTGCTGCGCGATCTCTTCCGGTCGTGGGAAGCGTGCGCCGCCTCGATCCTCGAATCGCACACGAACTACCCGTGGCTGATCGTCTTTCGTTCGCCGCGTGCGACCGAGTCTTGGATCACGAGCATGCTCGCGATTCTCGACGCGCTCGCGATGCTGCAGGCGCTCGGCGCCGCGGACGCCTTTCCCGAAGCGGAGCACTGCCGCTTCGCCTGCACGGGAGCGCTCTTCGAACTTGCCAAGACGCTGCGGCCGCGCGTGGCGCGGAGCAGCGGACGCGGTCCGCGCTTGGGTCGCGCCGAAGTGCGCGCCGCGCTCGTCGCGATTTCGCCGCTCGTCGGCGCCACGCGCGAGCCCGACGAGGCGCTCGCCGCCTTCGCGCGCGAGCGCGCCGCGTACGAGGCCCCGGTACTCGAACTCGGCGCGTTCGTGCGGTTGCGCAACCTCGGCTGGCTGCGCCCGCTGGAGGCTTAGCGCACGCCGGCGGAAGCGGGCTCGTCGCCCGCCTCGCGGCCGACAGCGTCGTACCAGCCGTTCAAGAGCGGGTCGGTCGCCATCTCGACCGCTTCGTGCGCGACGTTGGAGAGCGCGGCATCGAGTTCGGCGTCGCCCGTGGCCGGCACGTGCACGGCCGTTCCGCAACCGCGCACGCGACCGAGATCGGGGATGACCGCGTAGACGGCCGGCACGGCCGGACGATGCGAGACGTTGAAGGCGCTGTGGTAACTGCACGATCCCTTGGCTGCCGACGCGACGGCGCCGCGCGCCGTGAAG